>OGXS01000999.1_pt1 | contig 21461 bp, 16 predicted proteins | sample 1576371 | NCBI WGS metagenome assembly OGXS01 (sample SAMEA3541475, study PRJEB24748) | human gut metagenome | biome: human gut; feature: human-associated habitat; material: faeces | place: China | collected 2012
TGGCCGGAGCCGCTCTGGGCCTGCCCGGCAGCGCCCTGCCCGCCATCACCGGGACGACGCGACGGCGCGGCCTCGGCGGCATCGGGGCGCGCGCCACCTCCCGAACGCTTGCGGCGACGACGTCCCGAACCCTGCCCTTCTACCGAAGCGTCGGATGCATCGGCGGCCTTGGCGGAACGGGCGCCGCGTCCCTGCTTTTCGCCGCGCGACCCCTGGCCAGCCTGGCCATCGCCGCGCTCTCCACGACGGCGACGACGCGAGGTGCCGCCATCGATCACGATGCGGTCGGCGCTCGAAAGGCCATCGCCCACATCGACGCCGTTCTCGCGGTCGAGCTCCATGAGCGCCAACGCGATATCAGGGCTCTCGAGCTTCTCGAGCACGCTGCGCGTCACGCAATCCGGACGGCACGCGCACCCCTGTTCCTCGGATTTCTTCTTAGCTGCATCGGAGCAGGTCATGTCGGCCAGGTCCACGCGGAACACCTTGCCGCTTTCCAGGCGCAGAATGAGCTGCTCACGCGGGGTATCGTATTCCTGAATGCGAGCCTTGCCGAGCGGCGTATCGATAACCGCCTTCTTCTTGGGAGCGCGGCCCTTGAAGTCCTTGTACGCCTCAAACTCATAGCGCAGGCAGCACATGAGGCGACCGCATACACCCGAGATCTTCGCCGAGTTAAGCGGAAGGTCCTGCTCCTTGGCCATGCGGATGCTCACCGGCTCGAACTGGCCCCCGAAGCGCGCGCAGCAGAGCTCCTGCCCGCAATGCGCAATGCCTCCCACGAGGCGCGTCTCGTCGCGAACGCCGATCTGACGCATGTCGACGCGCGTGTGGAAGCGCGCGGAAAGGTCCTTCACGAGCTGGCGAAAGTCCACGCGGTCCTCGGCGGCGAAGTAGAAGACGGCCTTCTCTCCCCCGAAGAGGTACTCCACCCCCACCGGTTTCATGTCGAGGTCGTTCTGCTTCACAAGATCGCGGAAACCGTGCATGGCCTCCTCGCCGCGGCGAGCGAGCTCATCGGCTCGGTCAAGGTCGGCATCGGTGGCTATGCGCAGCACCGGCTTGAGCGGCGCACGGAGCGCCGATTCCTCTACCTCGAAGGGATCGGCTGTAACGAGGCCAATTTCCTGGCCGCGCTCGGTCGAGCAGATGGCGTAGTCTGCCTCGATGATGTCGAGACCTTGCGGATCGAACCACAGGTCTCGCGAGGCAAACGGGAATTTTACGGGAACTACGACGGGCATGAGAGAGCCTTCCTGATATCGAAGAGCATGACCTCGAGGGCCAGCTGAGGGGTAACGTTCCTGGCAATGGCGCGCTCAGCGGAGGAGACGGCGTCGAGCGCCTGAACGATTGCAGCCGGGTGCGCCGTCGCGGCGATCCTCTCGACGATCGAGCGGACGTCCGCGTTCACGATGCCGCCCGGCGCGCCTTCGAGCTCGATGAGCACGTCGCGCAGCAGCAAGCGGGCGCAAGCCAGCACTTCCATGATACCCGAACGCTCGCGCGCGTTGAGCTCGCGCTTGTTGCGGTCTTCCAGCTGCTTCAGCGCGCCGCGGCTCAGGAAGTCTGCATCGCGCTCGAGCACGGCCTTTTGCGTCGACTGAACCTCGGCAAGCGGAGCTTTCACCGCAACGACGAGCGCCTTCGCCGACGCGAGAACGTCTGCCTCGTCGGCATGGGCAAGCGAGTCGATGGCGCGCAGCATCTCGCGACGTGCCTGCTGGCGCTCGGCGCTCTTGAGAAACGCACGCGCCCGGGTGGGGCTCCCCGCGATAGCGACCGCCATGCGGCAACGCTCCTGCGGCAATCCCGTCGACCGTGCGACGAAGTTCGCCGCGTCCACCGGAGAGATCATGCGGAACGGAACGCATTGGCAGCGAGAGACGATCGTGGGCAAGATGGTCTCGCTCGAGGTGCCAAGCAGGATGAACGTGACGCCCTTAGGCGGCTCTTCGAGCGTTTTGAGCAGCGCGTTTGCCGAACTCGCCCGCAACTGCTCCGCGCGGTCGAGAATATACACCTTGCATGTGGCACGGATGGGTGCGAGCAGCACGTCGTCGAGCAGGTCTCGCACCTGCGAGATGAGATAGCCCGTCGCGCTTTCCGGCGCAAAATAGTGCACGTCGGGATGCGTGTGCCGAGCCACGCGCACGCAGGCATCGCACGAACCGCAGCCGGAATCTTCGCAGATGAGGGACTGTGCAAGCGCCCATGCGGCATCGAGCTTGCCCGATCCGGGCGAACCGAGGAAGAGGTAGGCATGCGAGGTGCGGCCGGCCTCGACGGCACGCGCCAAGAAGTCGCGCACGCGCGGCTGCGTGTCGAGCTGCGCAAGCAGCGAGCGTTGGTTGTCCAGCACGGCGGCGGGCATGGCGGCTCCCCAGCTTGAAGACGTAACGGTCTGGCCCGCGATGCATCCGACGAGTTCTCTGGCATCTCGGCTATCTGCGATGCGAGCCGTGTCGATTATCATACCCCGACCGACCCGCTCACGTCTTGCCCGCACTACTCCCAGGAACGTGTCCTCCGGCACTACACAGCGCGTCTTCGGGCGGCTTTCCGCCATGCGGCACGTTCTCGGGCGATATCCGAACACTGGGCGCGCCTTCGGGCGCCATTCGGACATTCTCGGCGTCTTCGGGCGAAAAATCGCCACATCATGCACCCTCAACGTCCAAATATCGCCCGAAAACACCTTCAGTGTCCAATTGTTGCCCGAGAACGCACGCGGTGTCTTAATCTCGCCCGAAAAGCCCTAGGGAAACGCTGAATATATCTTAGGTGCGACCGGGCTTGCAGCTTTTGGGCACTTCGGAGCGGAGGGCCCGGGTAGCCGCGCTGCGGCCGGGAGGGCACCGGCCTCCTGAGCTGCGCCTTTCTCTTCCCCTCGCTTGCCTCTAGCCGCCCGCCGCGTCGGGAAGTGCCCAAAAGTTGAAACCTCGACGGGGCGGACAGCTCCGGCGCCTAATGATCGGCGTTTTCCAAGATGTCCGGCTATTGCCCGAAAACGAGGGCGCGAACGTCGGCATGGATTGCGTCGATACCACGGCTGGCATCGACAAGGCGAACCCGCCCATGCTCTGCGGCAGCAATTGCGCGGAAGCCAGCCGCCACGCGCTCCTGGTAGGCAAGCCCCTTGGCCTCCATGCGGTCCTGGGCGCGGTCGCGCGCGGCTGCACGAGCAGCAGCCTTGGCTGGGTCGATATCGAAAACGAGCGTGAGATCCGGGTGGCATGCACCAACGGCGAGCGCATTGGCCCGCTGCACCGCACCGAGATCCATCCCGTTGGCATAGCCCTGGTAGGCGGTCGTGGAATCATAGAAGCGGTCGCACACCACGATGCGCCCCCGAGCAAGAGCGGGAGCAACCACCTCGTGAACGAGCTGGGCGCGCGCCGCCTCGTACAGCAGGAGCTCGCAGGTGTCGCTCATCGCCGCATGCGCCGGATCGAGCAGGAGCTCGCGGATTTTCTCCGATATGGTCACGCCACCCGGCTCACGCAGAAGCAGCACGTCGTAGCCTGCACGTTCGAGGTCCTCAGCCAGAAGCTTCGCCTGCGTGGATTTACCGCACCCATCGATGCCCTCAAGCGTGATGAAGCGGGGCATGGCGGGCTGCTCCGGAAAACTCGCTGCTGCCGACGGCTCTGCAACCAGCGGCTCTACTGTCAGCGGCCCTGCAGCCAGCGGCTCCACGCCCGACGGCTCCCCGCTCGCGCAAAGGGCCTCAACGACCGCAGGCCCGGCTGGCTCGACAATCTCCTCCGCCATCAATTCCCCCACTCAAAGGAGCCCGCGCTCGTGCCTACGATTGAGTCATCCTCGAACGCGTACACGTAGACGAGTTGCACGCCGTCCGCGTAGCTGCCGATTTCGTACGGCCACAGCGCAACGACGACACCGTTTTCGTCGGCATAGAACCGATCCTCATCAATGAGGGTGTTGAGCTGATCCTCATCGGTGCTCAACGTGCCATTGGGCTGCGCGGCAACGTAGTCGAGTACAGCGGTGACCGCCGCGCTCTTCAGCTCATCGAGCGAAACGCCCGTCGCTGTCTCGAGTCCCACCCGCTGGCCCGTATCCAGGTCGTAGAACGTGCCCGTCACGCTCTCGGTGCCGTGCGCGCCGCCGGTAAAGCCGCTTCGATCGCTCCGCACGCACACAATCGTTCCCTCGTGGTACGTCACGGTATCGCGATGCACCTGTATCTGCACGTCGCCCGATTCAAACGTCCATGACTGCGCATTGGCAACGTCCTCGTCAAACGATCCCTTAAGTTGGGCATTCAGCGAATCGAGCGCCGGGGTCGTAGAGCCATCGGCGAGCGTGAAGCGCGGGTAGCACCAGGTAGAGGTCGCCTCCCATTCGGTTCCCTCGCCCTGCGAAGAGGTATAGGTCACGTCTTGCTCAACGATATCGTATGCATAGGCAGCGTCTTCCGTTTCTGCCTCAACGGCCTCGAGAGCATCGCCTGCACCCTCTTGGAGCTCCGCGAACGTATCCTCGGTCGCCGCACGCAAGTCCTCGCCATAGAGCGTATCGCACCCATCGTCGTCCGTGGATTCCGCCTCGACGGCGTTGTTGAAGAGCGCGAGGTCGTAATGGGTCGTGTGGTCAAGGTCGCCCTCGAAGTCGTTCCACTCCTCCTCGGTAGCGCTCTCCCCGTCGAGCGTGTAGGTCACGGAATTCTCACCGGTGTCGTAATTGAAGAACGAATCGCGTACGGCGATCGCATCGAGCGTCTCGCTCACCTGCGAGAAGTAGCCCGTGTATTCGTCGACCAGGCTCGCGTTATCAACCTGCATGTCGTACCACACAGCGCAGATTACCGGCAGGTCGTTGTACTCGTAGAGGTCGAGGAAGTATGCACCGCCGTTCGTGTACGGAGCATTGCCCTCGTAGACTTGCACGAGCTCGCCGTCTTGATAGTCCCAGACCTCGACAGGGTAGACCTCGTCGGCGCTCGCGGCATCCGTGCCGATCTCCACAGCGTTATATGAGACGAGGAGCTCGTTCAGGCCATCGCCATCAAAGTCGATGAGCCGCGCGAGCGCAAGCCCCGTCATGGCCGTCATCTGGCCGTCGTAGAGATCTGTCGTGCCCGCGGGGCCATAGGTGTTGACGAGCTCCTGGCACTTCAGGTAGTAGTGCGCGTAGGCGAGCTGCTCTTCGGTAAACTCGGGCTCGCCCTGAGCATCCCCGCTCTCCTGGCCCTCACCGTCTGAAGCGGGCTCATCGGATTCGGGCGCGGGCGGCGTGACCACGACTTCCGAATCGGCGTCAGGGTTATCGTGCTCATAATGGATGGGGATGCGCTGGTCGCTCGAGCTATCATCCGAAGAATCCGAGGACTCGATAACGAGATAGTAGTCGCCATCCGCGATATCGTCGCCGAAGTCCTCCATGGTAAAGCCGTTGTTGCCCGTTACGCGAATCTGCGCCACGGCATCGGCGATGCCGTCGTCTGCGCTCGTGCGATCCTGGCGGTCGGCCGTGCGCTCGACAAGGCTCACGACGTACGAGGTGAGCTCGTTGCCCTCGGCGTCGCGCGGGCGAATGCGCGTAACCACCGAGCACTGCACCGGGTCCGTCTGGCCGTAGGTCACGGTTGGGCCTGCGGCATTCAGAAAACGCGGCACGATGAACACGCACAGTGCCACGACGGCCGCGAGCGCCAGCACCGCGATGCCCGCGATGAGCGCCACGGGCTTTTTCTTGCGGGGCTCTGCGCCGGGGGCGGGCGCGGGTTGATCGGGCGCGGGCTGGGTGGGCGCGGGCTGCTGGGCAGCCTGTTGAGCAGCCGCATCCTGCGCGGGCTGTCGCCACGAGACCTGCCGGGGCGCGGCCTCCTGGCTGGAAGGCTGGCCGGCAACGCCGCCACCGAGCACCGTGGTCGCCTCGTCCTGCGGCGGCTCGGACCACAGGGCGTCCTCGGCAGCCGCGGCATCGGCTGCAGCAGCGGCGCGCTCCGCTTCGTCGGGATCGGGCGAGGGCGCAAGCACCGTGGTGCGCTCGTCGTTGGGGGCAACATCCTCGCCGGGTGCCGGGGCATCGTCGGCACCGAGAAGGATGGTGCCGTTCGGCAGCTCGCTCGCGGCACCCTCCGCAGCGGCGACATCGGGGGCGAAGGCGGTCGTCTCGTCTTCGCTTGCGCCGCCGATGGCAAGCGCGCTCGTTTCGTCCTCGCTCGCGGCGTCTGCAGCGCCCGCCTCGTCGGCGGAAAGAACCGTTGTCGGCTCATCACCCGCGGCATCGGCACCAAGCGGTGCCCCGTCAGGCCCTTCTGCGGGCTCTTCTGCCAGCGGCGAGGCAGCGTGCTCGACCTGGGGCTCCCCGTCTGGCGACTCCCCGATGGTCGCATCGTGGACCGATTCGGCAACCGGAGCCTCCTGCGCTTCATGCCCGGCCATTGGCTGTGCGCCAACGCTCTCCCGCCCGGCCTGCTGCCCCTGCTCGAGATCGCTGCGCGGAATCACCTTGGCCACCGGAGCGCCGCATTGCGTGCAAAACTTCACATCGTCCGGCAATTTGCTGCCGCAATTCGTGCAGAACATCGCACCCTCCCGCCGTTATCCGCAAGATACGTACATGATACGCGAACCACGGCACGCGAAGCCTTGGCGCAGCCGCACCAAAAGGGCCCCGATTGGCAGCACCACTTCGGTGCTATGCGCAGCCCCTGCTACTTGGTTGTTTTCTTCGCCGCCGTCTTCTTGGCGCCCGGCTTGGCCGCGCTCTTGCGCGCACCGCCCTTGGCAGAACCGCCCTTGGCCGCGCCGCGCGCCCCGCGACCGCGCGCCGGCTTCTTCTCCTTGCCTGGGCAGTCCATGTTCACGCAGATACGCCATGGGCCGCGTGCCGTCTGAACCACGACGACGGGCGCGCCGCAGTGCTCGCACACCTCGCCCGTGGCCTCAAGCTTGCCGCGCGCCGGCAGGGGGTAGCTCACACCGCATTCGTCGTAGTTCGTGCAGCGGATGAATCGCTTGCCAGATCGCTCGCTCTTATGCGCGACTAGCTCTCCGTGGCGACCGGCCTCGGCGCATACGCGGCACTCCCCCACCACCAGATCGGGCTCGAAATTGGTGGGGCACTTGGGGTTCACGCAAACCTCGTAGGCCTTCTGCCTGAACGGTTGGCACTTGATGCGCGGAGCGCCGCACTCGGGACACACCGCCCCCTCGCCCTCGATCGGCGAGACCTTCACGCCGCTCGGCACCGGATAGGTCACGTCGCACTCCGGCCAGCCCATGCACCCAATGAAGCTCCCGCGCGTCTTGGCGCTCGTTTTCATCACAAGGTCCTTGCCGCACTTGGGGCACGTGCCCACCTTCGCGTCGGCCGTCACCGCGTCGGCGATGGCCTCGCCTAGATCGTCCTTGTGCGCGATGAGCGTATCGAGCATGCCGGCGAGCAGCGCGCGCGAATGCTCGACCACGTGCTCTTGGGTATCGGCGCCCGCGGCAACGTGCGTCATGTCGTCTTCGAGCTCCGAGGTCATCTCAGGCGTGGTGATGCGGGGAGCGAACTCGTGGAGCGCGTCCACGATGGCCATGCCGAGCTGGCTGGGCTCGATGGGATCGTTCTTGAGGTAGCGCACCTGGTAGAGGCGCTCGATGATGCTCGCACGGGTCGATTTGGTGCCAAGGCCGCGCTTCTCCATCTCCTGCACGAGCCGACCCTGGCTGTAGCGAGCGGGCGGCTCGGTCTGCTTGGCCTCGAGCTTGATATCAGAGACATCGATTGCGTCGCCCTCTGCAAGCGGCGGCAACTGCTCGTCGCGCTTGAGGCCGTACGGGTATGCCTCGCGGAAGCCCGCATCCACCAGAACATCGCCCGAAGCCGTGAAGGGCTCGCCCGACACATCGATGGAAAGCTTCGTGTTCTCGATGGTCGCCGGCCCCATAAGCGTGGCGAGGAAGCGCCTCGCGATAAGCATGTAGAGCTTCTTCTGCCCGCCGTCGAGCGTCTCGGGGTCGCCTTGGCCCGTGGGGTGGATGGGGGGATGGTCGGTGGTCTCGGTCTTGCCGCGCGTGGGCTTCATGGGACCGGCAAGCACCTTCTGGCACACCGGGCGCAGCGCCGGGCTGTTAGACGAGAGGCCGCCCACGATGCCGGCGATGTCGAGCGTGCGCGGATAGACGGTGTTGTCTACGCGTGGATAGCTGATGAAGCCCGCCATGTAGAGGCTCTCGGCGATACGCATGGTACGCGCAGGGCTGATGCCCTCGGCAGCAGCGGCAGCCTGAAGGCTCGTGGTGTTGAAGGGCGTGGGCGGCTGTTGCTTGCGAGAGCGCTTTGATACAGCCGTGATGGTCCCCGTCGTTGCACCATCGACATGCGAGAACGCGGTCTCGGCAGCGGCCTTATCGGTAAAGCGCGCCGTGGCGTGGCTCATCTTGAACGCGGTCTCGGGCTGGCCCTGCGCTGCGCCGACACCCCGGATTTGCCAGTAATCCTCGGGCACGAAAGCCATGCGCTCGCGCTCGCGCTCTACCACGAGGGCAAGCGTAGGGGTCTGCACGCGACCGGCGCTGCGCACGTTGCCAAAACCCCCGAAGCGCGCGAGCGTGAGATAGCGGGTGAGCACCGCACCCCAGATGAGGTCGATGTATTGACGGCTCTCGCCCGCATCGGCAAGATCTTGGTCCAAACTCACCAGGTTATCGAAGGCCGCCGTGACCTCGCCCTTGATGAGGGCGGAATATCGAGCGCGACTCGTGGGAACATCGGGCGCCACCTCGCGCACGCAGTTGAGGGCGTCCGAACCGATGAGCTCGCCCTCGCGGTCGAAGTCCGTGGCGATGATTACGTGATCTGCCTTTTTTGCAAGGTTTTTGAGCACACGGATAATCTCCTTCTCCGCGGGCTTTTTGATAATGGGCGCCCACGTGAGATACGGTAAGCTCTCGACCTTCCAGCCCTTGATGTTGATGCCGTTGGCAAGGAACGGCTTGCGCTTGGTGTCGTACGGCGGGCGCGCGAGCCCGTCGGGTACGTCGGCGGGGAGGACCTCCCCGTCTTCCGTTACGCTGTACCAGCCTTGCTTCTTATCGAAAAGAACCTCATCGGGGAAGTCGGGGGCGAGAATGTGGCCGGCGAGGCCCATGGAAACCCAATCCTCGCCCTGCACGGTAAAGCGGTATACCTGCGTGTTATATACCTTGTCGGTCTTTGGCTTTCCATCGGCCAGAAGCTGGGCGATCTTTTGAGCGGCGATGTTCTTCTCTGCGATGACGAGTTTCAAGGTCGGACCTCTTGTAGTTACGTGGTTGCGACGGCGCGGGCTCAGCGGAATACGCGGTGCGCGCACCGCACCTCGGTTTTGCCTGTTCTAGCGGGACAGTATACGCGAGTTGCCCTGAGTTTACGAAAACCTCACCGGCAAGCGGCGTTGAGAGCGCGCGGAGCTGCCTGGCAGCAGCCTACCCAATCAAGAGACGCCCTTCGAAAACGGGCATGATTTCGATGAATTTCACTTTTTATACCCCCTCTTTTTTGCAATATCCTGCCCGTGAACGATGGAGGCACAGCGAGAGAGCCCGCCCGTGAACGATGAGAGCGCGGCAAAATAATCTGCCCGTAAACAGGGAGTTAAAACGGCAAAACCGCACACCGCGCATGGCTCCATTCCCACAGGAAATATTCGCAAGCTGTTCATACACAAGCCTTCGCAACGGGGTACACTACTCCTAGCGGCAGAGCCCGTACCACTTCTACGGGCGGCGCTACGGTTGTTGTGGGCTAGTTGCCGCTAGCCCACTTCATTTTTTCCGTCTCGTCATCCGCCATCGCGAATACTCTTTTCGGGCTCTGCCAACTGCTGTTGCCAGCCTACTTCACGCGCACGGAGCCGCTGATGGAATCGGCCGTAATCTGCGCCGAACCATCGCCGTTGACCACCTGCGCGCTGAGCGATCCCGGCTCGTCACGTTCCGCCAGCTCCCCAAGCTCGCACGCGAACCCGCCCGACACGCGATCGCTCGTGAGCGTGAAGCCGGCGTCGTCCGGAACATCCAGCGTTATAGACCCGCTCGTTGAATCAAGCGCCGTCTGCGGCGGCAAACCACCAGCAAGCGTTACATCGAGTGCCCCCGAAACGCTCGTAACGGAAAGATCGGTCGTCACCGCTCCACCGAACGAAACCGGCCCGCTGATCGAGGCAACCTCAGCACGGCCGGCGTCGAGCCCTTGCACCGTGATGCCTGAGCTTACGGTAGATACGATGAGATGGTCGCAAACGACTTGGTCGAGCCCCATGCCGGCCGACGTGCCCGAAAGATCGACCGATGAGAGCGACAGCCCCTCGGGAAGCTCGATCGTGAGTGCAAATGCTGGGTACTCGAGCCCGTTGTTGCTTTCGGGAAGCCCGTCGTCAACGATGAGCGTACCCGTGCTCTCGTCGAGCGAGATGGAGGAATGGCGCGGATCCATGTCATACGTGCCCGCACCGAGCCGCGCCCGCACCACGACGTCGTCGCCCGTTCCGCGAACCAGCCTCACCTCTCCTCCGTTCCACGTTACATCGAGCCCCTTTACCTTGTCGCCGTCGAACGACGCGTGCTCGTCGATGGGCTCGTCGAGCACCGTGGTTTCCCCGCCGACCGATCCGATGACCGGAAGATCGATAGAGGGCAGGCGGCTGGAAGTTGTCCTACGGGTAAGCGCGACCATGAGCGGGAACCCAATGAGCAGCGCAATCACAACAGCCGCTGCAATGACCTTGGCCTTCTCGGCTTTCGTGAGGCGATCGAAGCTCTTCATGCCTACCTCCTCCCTTCGTCTTCACCGCGCAGGCGCTCACGCTGCTCTGCAGCGTCCATGATGTTCGCGACCCAGCGATAGAGCGGGATGCTAAAGAACACCAAGAACGAGAAGGGCGCGGCTCCCATGATGGTAAGCACGAACCAGAGGGGAATCATGAGGATGCCGTACGGGAACGAACGCCACGCCCCTTTAGCGTGCCCGCGGCCCGTGCCCTCGGCAGCCTGCGCCACGCGCTCGCTCGCACGCGTGGCCGCCTGCGCCGCCTCGGCAGCCGCCTTGCTCGCCTCCGCCGCAGCCGTGGCCGCCTGTGTTGCCTGCTCTGCACGTGCGCGCTGTGCGCCGAGTTCTTCTTCCACGCGCACCTCGCTTGAACGTTCCGCACGCTCGAAGGCAACGTCGTCCTCGATCTCTTCGTCCACCCGAAGCAGCTCGTCAAGGCTCACGCCGTAAAGACGCGCCAAGGCAATCAGGTTCTCGGTATCGGGCGAGCTCTCCGCGCGCTCCCACTTGGAAACGGCCTGCCGCGACAAGCCGAGTTCGCGCGCAAGCGACTCCTGGCTGTACCCCCTTGCGCGCCTGAGCTCCGCTAGACGCTGGGCTATCTTGACATTCATGGTTCTCCAACCTCGTGTTGCGAACGCCTGACCTTCCCGGCACCGGTACCGTTGACCCCACCGTACGAAAGACGGCGGTCGCACGCCAGAAAGTCTGGTAGGAATTTACGCAACTTTTAGTTGCGATGCCCCTGAACTGCCATTTTAATTCTTTTCATACGGAAAGCAGCCTCGGTTAGCGCCGCCGCGCTGCGCCACGGCACAAGCTCCCCTCGGGTAGGGTCACGCCTGCGGCGTGCGCGCGGCCTCGATCTCTTCGGCAAGCCAGTCGCACCAAGCGTCCATACCCTGCCCCCGCGTTGCGCTCACCTCGAACCGCGGCGCAGTTGGGTTAAGGTCGTCGAGCGTCGAGCCGTAGGCATCGAAGTCGAAATCGAAGGCGGGGGCCACGTCGACCTTGTTAAGCAGCAATGCCCCCGCATGCTGAAAGATCCCCGGGTACTTGAGCGGCTTGTCATCGCCCTCCGGAACCGAGAGGATCATGATGGAGAGGTTCTCGCCCAAATCGAAGTCGACCGGGCACACAAGATTTCCCACGTTCTCGATAAAGATCACGTCGATGGCATCGAGCCCCACGGCATCGTCGAACGCATCGACCGCTTGGCCGATCATGTTTCCCTCGAGATGGCAAAGGCCGCCCGTGTTGATCTGGATGGCGGGCATGCCGGCCTCTTTCATGCGTACGGCGTCCACGTCGGAGGCGATATCGCCCTCGATGACGGCGCAGCGCAGCCCGCGAGCCGCCAAGCGCTCGTTCGTGGCAAGAATGGTGCTCGTCTTACCCGATCCGGGACTCGAGAGCACGTTGACCACGTACGTACCCGTGCGTGCGAACCGATCACGCAGCTCGGCAGCAAGCCGCTCGTTGCGCGAGAGGATGGGCTGCTCCAAGGCAATCGTCCGCTCTGCCATATCATCGCTCCTTATCGAATGAGACAGTTGTACCGGGTGAAACTGTCTCATCTAGCTAGCTCTCAACCTCCATGGATACCAGATCGAGCTCACGACCGCGCAGCAGGTGGGTATCGCGGCCGCCGCATGCCGGGCAACGGACATGAAAGCGATCGTGGTCGAACTCCTCGCCGCAAGCCAGGCACCGGCTCCGAGGGTGAATCTCCTCGACCTCAAGCTTGCAGCCACAGGTCACCGGGTCTTCCTCGGTCAAGACCTCCCAGGCAAAATCGAGCGACTCGGGCACAACCTCGCGCAGGTCGCCTATGCGAAGCGCGACAGCCACCACCCGCGAAGCGCCTGCCTCGCGCGCGGCGGCTGTGACCGTTTCCAATATGCCCGAGACGATGCCTAGCTCGTGCATGGCGTCTCGCTACTCCTCGTCATCCTCGTCGGAGAAGAAGCCCACGCGGCTGCCCTTGAGCCCCGCCTTGCCCTCGCGCGCAATGATGACGAACCTCGTCACGAAGAGCGAAATCTCATAGAGCGAGAGCAGCACCGCATACATGAAGATCATGGTGACAGGGTTGGCGTCCGGCGTGACCGTTGCCGCGATCACGGCCATGGCAACGTAGATGTAGCGCCAGGCCGCACGGAAGGTCACATACGGGACGATGTGGAACACGGCGAGGTAGAAGACGAAGAGCGGCAGCTCGAACGCCACGCCGAAACCGATCATGAGGAGCACCTCGATATTGAGGTAGTTCTCAAGATCCGCGAACGCCGTAGCGATGGAGTTCGTCTCGTTGATGAGCCATTCGAATCCGGGCGGCACGATGAAGAAGTAGCAGAACACCGCGCCCACAAAGAACAGCGCCGTAGCGATGAAAAGCGTCGGAACGACCCATTTGCGCTCGTTGGGCTTGAGCGCAGGGAGGAAGAACCCGAGGATCTGCCACAAAATCATGGGCACGCAGACCACGCAGGCGGTCTTGAGCGCGATGGAGAAGCGCAGCGAGAAACCGCCGAGCGCGCTCATGACATAGAACTCGCCGTCTACGAAGGGGGCGATCGGGTCGGTGAGCACGTCGATCACCGTAGGCGCGGCGAAGTAGAACACCACGGTCGCCACGATGATGGTTACGATCACGATGGTCAGACGACGCCGCAGCTCTCCCAGATGGTCGAGAAGCGGCATGCGTGCGGGTCCGACGGGCATTACTGCTCGCCTCCCTTCTCGGTCTCGGTCGATGCGGCGGAAGCCGCTGCGGGGGCGGGGGCGTCATCCGCCGTGGGGGCCTCGTCGCTCGCCGCAGGGGCCTCGTCACCCGGGGCGTCCTCTGCCTCGGCAGCCCTATGCTTGCGCGGTCGGCGAGCATACAGGCTCGCTACGGTGTCCTGGGGGTCCTCCTCGGCCGCCGCGTCGGCAGGCTGGCCGTCCGCCGCGCTACGCTCGCCTGCCTCAGCGCAATCGCCCGAAGCATCGCCCGCAGGCTCGGCCGAAGATCCAGAAACCGCACCCTCAGCGCTGGCGCCCGACTTCTCGGTGGCAGCGGAACCCTCGGCATCTGCTGCCTCGGCCTCGCGAGCGGCCTTCTCGGCAGCTAAGCGGGCACGGCGCTCCGCGAACGTCTCCTTCCGCGCCTCGGCGGCCTTAGCCGTCGCGAGGTCGGCGCTATCGCTGGCGGCGGGAGCGTCGGCATCGGCGTCCTCGTCGGCCGCTGCGGCCTTCTTCGACGTGGCGGGCGCGTTGGCGGCAGCCGCCATGGGGTCGATGACCTCGGACTGGACGACGGACGTCACCTTCTCCTGCGTCTCCCGGAACTGGCGGAGAGCACGCCCGATGGTACGGCCCATCTGCGGAAGCTTATCCGGCCCGAAGAGCAGGAAGGCGAAGACCACGATGATGATGAGCTCGGTCTGCCCGATTCCGAACACAAGAACCTCCTGGATTTCGATTCATAGCGGCGCATGGCAAGCTGGCGCCCCGCCATGCACGGCACCGCGGCGCATAACCGCAAAAGTATAGCGCCGCCCTCCCAAGGAAGGCGGCTCCGAACAAAGCCCTTACAGAGCGGTAATAGAAATCTCCGCATCAACGCCGAGCAGCTGGGCCACGCGCATGACCCCCGGCTGGGCGTTCACGACCGAGAAGCCGCGGCCGCGCTCAGCCGCATGGTGCGCCGCGCCCACGAGCACGCCCACGCCGGTCGAGTCGATGTAGGCAACGTGCTCAAAATCGAGCTGGATGGCCTCGGTGGGCTGCTCGAGCGCAAGATCGATCGCATCGCGCAGCTTGGAGGCGTTCGAGATGTCCACTTCGCCGGTAACGCCGATGGTGTAGCGCTCGGGCGAAGCGTTCGTGGTGATGGTCAGGTCCATGGTAGCTCCCAACGTTCTGGCGCATGCCAGGTCGAGTCAATGCATCCGCACGGATGGCAGCAGCTCGTGCCGCAGCACCTATGCAGCATCTTTCATTGTACCGACGATACGGCGTACCCGAGCCGCTGCAAGCGGAATATCAAATCTTTCGCATGCCGGACGGGCGAGCGGGAAGCCCCCGCCCCTACCGCTCCTCGAGAGCGAGCTGCGCAGAGACGAGCTTGGTCGCAAGCACGAGCACGTCGAGGGCGGCCTCGAGCTCATCTACGCTCGGGTACGTCGGAGCGATGCGGATGTTCGTATCGTGCGGGTCGTTGCCGTATGGCCACGTGGCGCCCGCCGGCGTGAGCTTTACGCCCAGCTCCGCACAGAGCGCCGCGATGCGCTTCGCCGAGCCCTCGGGGCCATCGAACGAGACGAAGTAGCCGCCGTTGGGGTGCGTCCACGTGGCGCAGCCCGTACCGCCGAGGCCCTCGGAGAGCTTGCGCTCCACCGCATCGAAGCGCGGGCGCAGGAACTCCGCGTGCTTGCGCATGTGCTCGTGAACGGCATCCAAATCGGGCAGGAAACGCGTATGCATGAGCTGGTTGAGCTTGTTCGCGCTGATGAGGCCCACCTTGAGGGTGTTGGCGACCTCCACCACGTTCGCAGGGCTGGACCCGAAGAACGCGATGCCCGCACCCGGGAAGGTGATCTTAGAGGTAGACGCCACGCCCAGGATGCGGTCCTCGTTACCCGCCTCGCGCGCGATGTCGAAGATATTCGCGAGCTCGTCGCCATCGTCGGTGAGATCGTGCACGGCATAGGCGTTGTCCCACACGATGCGGAAGTCCGGGGCCGCCTTGCACGTGGCCAGGCGACGCACCGTCTCCTCAGAGTAGGTGACGCCGGTGGGGTTGGAGTACTTGGGCACGCAGAACATGCCCTTGATGGAATCGTCCTCAGCCAGCAGGCGTTCGACCTCGTCCATGTCCGGACCCGTCTCGGTCATGCGCACGGGCACGTTCTCGATGCCGAGGTCCTGCGTGATGCCGAAGTGACGGTCGTAGCCGGGGGCGGGGCACAGGAACTTCACGTGATCGAGCTTGCTCCACGGCGTGTAGCCGGGCACGCCCTTCTCCCAATAATGGATGAGGATGGACTGCATGATGTTCAAGCTCGAGGAGCCCAGCACGATGGTCTGCTCGGGCGGCACGCCGATGAACTCTCCTGCCAGACGGCGAGCCGAGGGAATGCCCTCAAAGCAGCCATAGTTGCTGCAATCGACGCCCTCGTCCATGAGGTCCGCATCGCTCGTCAGGATGTCGAGCATGGGGCGAGAGATGTTCACCTGCTCGGGGGACGGCTTGCCGCGCGCCATATCGAGCTTGAGCTCCTTGGCACGCGTCTCCTCGACCTCGCGCTCGAGCTCGGCAATTGCTGCCTTGAGTTCTGCGGTGTCCATCTTCTGGTATGCGTTTTGCATGCGCTCCTCCACCCCGCGTCTCCCCGTTTGCCGGGTCGTGACGCATATTCGTTGCGTTATCCCGGGACAGTATACCGAGTTCTTGGAGGAGCGCGCTGCTTGCCAGCGTATCGAAACACAATATCCGTTCCACCGCCAAAGAAGGAGCCCGCACCCCGGCCATCCAGCGCAGCGACGCATGCTCCGGCGTTCTCGGGCGAGATCTGGACATCACGGACGTTGTCGGGCGAGTTTTGGACATTGACAGCGTTGTCGGGCGAGATTTGGACGCTCAGGGCCTCCCAGATGGCGAATTATCGCCCGAAAACGGATCGAGTGTCCCAATCTCGCCCGAATGCGCCCGGTGTCCGAAACATGCCCAAAAACGCCGCCGCGCCTGAGTCTCGCCCAAAAACGCCGCGGGCACAGCCGTGCCGTATCTTGCGCGGCGCACGGCAAACGGGGACAATGAGCCCACCAACGAATGAGGAGGATTCCATGGACATGGCGTCGTTTCGGGCAGAATCCTACGGCGAGCTGCAAAGCCTCGTCGACGGGCTCTATGCCACACGCACCGTCGTCGACCGGCTCGACCTCGTGATGCAAGCCGAGGTCCTCGACCTCGATGCCGACCTCCAGGAAATCGTCTCGCTGCTCCCTCCCGGCTCATACGAGCGCCAGCGGCTCTGCGACCAGCTCAATTCCGCAATCGCCGCTCACGGCTGGGGCGGCGTATACGGCACCGTGGAATAAGCAATCGCAGAGCCGGATTGTATGCCCGCCATCCCAAAGACGGATCGAACGCCCCGCCATCGCAGCGCGAGCTCTCCCACAGAAAGGCAGCCATGAACGACATCCAGCGCGAATACAACGAGGCCATCGAAGCCGCCGACGTGGCGTTGGCGCACCTGTACCGAGCCCAAGAACTCCTCGGCTCCGCAGGAAACTGGGGCCTGTTCGACATCTTCGCCGGAGGAGCGATCAGCTCCTATATCAAGCGGAGCAAGATGCAGGAAGCGCAGACGGAAATCGACGCGGCCCGCGAGGCTCTGCGCATCTTCGTGAAAGAGCTGCATGACGTGGAAGGGGCCTCGGGCATCCAGATCGACACCGGCGGCTTCATGTCGTTCGCCGACATGTTCTTCGACAACGCGTTCCTCGATATGTACGTCCAGATGCAGATCAGCGAGGCCCGCCAGCAGGTGACCGCGGCGATCCAGCAGGTCGAGGCCGTGCGCAAGGCGCTCAACGGCAGGCTATAGAGCCACAGCGGCCGCCAGCGCCACGACGAGCCGAAGCGCCTCGCAAGCCTGAGCATCGGCGCGCAACGCCGCTATGGGCGCGCAGCGCTGCGCGCAGCACGACCGTCAGCGCCTCTCGCGACACGCAATGCTCATGTAGATGAGGCCGATGATTGCGGCCGATACCGAGCCGGCAAGGATGGCCGTCTTCGACGCGAGCAGCTCCGCCGGAATCTCCGTGAACGCCAAGCCCGCGATGAGGATGGACATCGTGAAGCCGATACCGCCCAAAATGCCGATCCCCGCGATGTGCTTCCACTGCACGCCCTCGGGCAGCTGCGCGAGCCCGGTCTTCACCATGAGGAACGTCATGCCAAAGATGCCGAGCGGCTTCCCGAGCAGCATGCCCAGGTACGTGCCCACCGCGACGGGATCCACCACGAGCGCGCCCAGGTCGACGCCCACGAGCCGCACCTGAGCGTTCACGAACGCGAAGATGGGCAGGATGATGAAATTGACCGGCGTCGAGATACGGTGCTCCAGGCGCTGAAGCGGCGGCGTCACGCGGTGCATAACGCGCTCAACGCCGTAGACGGCATGGGTGAAATCGTGCTGCCCCAGGATATGGGCCTCGTCGTCGAACGTGTCGTCAAGCTCGGGCAGCTTTCCCTCGAGCCAGCCCACAAGCCCGCCGGCGTTGATGTCGGAACGGGCGGGGATGGTGAACGCCAAGATCACGCCGGCGAGCGTCGCATGGATTCCGGACTGGAAGAGGCAGAACCACAGCACGAGGCCGAGCGTCACGTACGGCGCGAGCCCGAAGTGCCGGCGCCGGTTGAGCGCCGCCAGTGCCAGCGTGACGGCAGCGGCCGCAAGAAGCCAGATCGCGCTCGGGGCATGCCCGTAGAAGAGCGCGATGGCAAGAATGGCTAGAAGGTCGTCCGCGATGGCAAGCGTTGAGAAGAACACCTTGATCGCTGGCGGCACACGGCTGCCCAGAAGCGAGAGCACACCGAGCGCGAACGCGATGTCGGTCGCCATGGGAATGGCCCACCCGTAGATGGCGCCGCCGCGGTTGATGACCGCATAGATGCACGCAGGGACCACCACGCCGCCCACGGCGGCAAGCATGGGCAGCATGGCCTGCCGGGGCCGGCGCAGCTCGCCCACGGTCATCTCGTATTTAAGTTCGATGCCCACGAGCAGGAAGAAAATCGCCATGAGGAAGTCGTTGACGAAAAGCTCGAAGGTGAGCGAGAACTCCCATCCGCCTATGCCAATGACGACCGGGCGCGCGAACCATTCGTGCAGCGGCTCGTAAAGCTCCGTGTTGGCGCACACCACCGCCGCGACCGCGGCCACAATCATGACCGCCGCCGCGATGGTTCCGTTTGAGGTGATGCGTTCAAGCACGCTCCTCCGCTCAAGGCGGCGGCGCTGCCTGCTACTAATCAACGGCGCCTGCTTCGCCGCAGCGCCCTGCTTGCTCTTCTGCCCACTCATCGAGTGTCTCCCTCTCCTCAGTCTTGCCATCCCCGCGCTATCGCAGCAGAGAGGCAACGATATACGCCACATAGAGAAACGTGAACGCGATCCCGTCGATACGCCCTACACGGTTGCGCGGCCTATGGAAGGCGCACGCGAGCAGCGCAGCGGTGAAAACGATCTGCAGTATGAAATCGACATTGTACGCCGCATCGTAGGGAACCGCGGAGAACAGGGCCGGTGCGCCGATCACCAGCAGTACGTTCGCCACGTTCGAACCGATCACGTTGCCCACGGCAATCTCGGTATTGCCCTTGAGCGCAGCAACTACGCCAGTTACCAACTCTGGAAGGCACGTGCCGAGCGCCACGACCGTGATTCCGATGACGCGCTCGCTCACGCCGAGTCCGCTCGCCACGATTACCGAGTTGTCGACCACAAAGTCCGCTCCGAATTTGAGCAGCACGATGCTCACCGCGATGATAAGCACATCGATCAGCAGATTCTGCTGCCTTAGCTTGACCGCTGCCGTGCCAGTAGCCGAGCCGGCAGCGGGCGCGGCAACAGAGCCCTGTGCGAGCCCAGCAACCGAGCCGGCAGAGGGCGACGCAGCGACCATCGGGCCCTGCTCGAGCGTGCCTGCTGAATCTGCGGCTGGCGTGGCGGCAAGTGCAAGCGGCTCGACATCGCTCATGTCCTCCGCACGCTTAGCCCGCGTGCCGACCACGGCAGAACGCACCATGAACGCCGCGAAGAAAGCGAGCATCGCCGCACCCTCGACCACGGTGATCTGACCCCCGGTATTGGCGAACACCAGAAGCAGCACCACCGAGGCGATGCTCGCGGGAATTTCGAAACGCCGCGTGCTTCGGGCCAGCGGGATAGGCGAGATGAGCGACGAGATGCCCAAGATGAGCAGGATGTTTGCCAAGCAGCTGCCCACCACGTTGCCGAACACCATGTCGGCGTGACCGCCCGCACCAGATGTCACGCTCACCACCAGCTCGGGCAGCGACGTGCCCACGGCAACGATGGTCAGCCCGATAACGCGCTCGGGCATGCCGAAGCGCGCAGCGATGTTGCTCGCCGATTCCACGAGCTTATCGGCGCCAACAACGAGCAGAACAAAACCTATCAGGATGAAAGCGAATTCAACGACATAGAGCATGGGGACCTCCCAACCGCCACGGGACACGCGGCGGACACAGCAGCGAGCAAGGGCTTGAGCTGGGGACGCAGACGGGCCCGGCGCATGCGCCGAACACCAGTCGTCCCTATGCAACAATCGCCTTGCGCTCACCAGCCCTCATGGTCAAACGCAAGGAGCTGTTATGACCCGTTGCCATAGCATCCTCCATGCTCTCGTTCGTTGTAGGTAGCCGCCAGGGGCTCTCTGCCCGGCGCACGTCGCCCAAAAAAAGCGAGGCACCGATCGGGCACCTCGCCGATATCGTTTCTATTGTCCCCGGAATACGGGCTTTCCCACAGCATCCGCCGCGTGAATCCACAGCACCTCCGCGATAGCGCCTCGAAAAGGCCTGCGCGGGCGCGCAGACTGCCCCTCGAATTGTCTGATCGCATAATCGTGCGACCCGTACCTCGATCCGTTCGACTGCGTCGCCGCGCGACGCACGCCTTGGACCGCTCGGCTGCGTACCGAGAAGCGTTATCTCCGCTTAGTTAGCAGCGAGGATGGGTGCAGCCACCTGCTTCTTGCGGGAGAGGACGCTGGGGCACCAGACGCCGTCGGCCACGTCCTCGATCTTAAGGCCCTTCTGAGCGGCAGCCGTGTCGCCCTCCAGCAGCACCTGCGAGCCCTCCTCCATGATGTCGGTGATGCACAGCACGATGCCGTCGGCGCCCTTCTGGGCCTGGTAGGCGCGCATCGCCTCGCGGATCTCGGGGATCATGCCGAGGGCACGGGTCTTATCGACCGTCTCGTACTGGCCGATGAGCAGCTGCTTGCCAGCAACTTCGAAGAGCTTGATGTCGTTGCCGACCATCTGCTCGGGCGTGAAGGAGCCGGACGGGCGGGAGAGGAAGACCTCCATGCCGAACTTCACCGGGTCGACGCCCAGCTGCTCGCCGAGCTTGGCGGCGGTGGCACGGTCAACATCGGTGGTGGTGGGGCTCTTGAGCATGAGGGTGTCGGTCATCATGGCCGAGAGCAGAAGCTTGGCCTGCGTATCGGTGAGCTCCTGGCCCAGCACCTCGAAGAGCTTGGCCACCAGCGGGGCCAGGCGCGCAATGTCCGCCGCACATTCCAGCTCGCTCTCCTGAAACAGGCCGGCCAACTTTTCCACCGTGGCCTTGACCTCTTTGCGGGAAGCCGTCAGCTTATTTTTCAAAGGGTCGTCCCCATAGCCGCGCAGGGGCTTCAGCTTCTCATAGGTAAAATCCCCGCACGCAAAGGCAAGCCCATTCCAATCCTTTTGTGCGATGCGCGCCTGCAAGTCCAGCAAACCGGCCAAGTCCGACGCATACGCATCGTGATAGGCCTTTTCGATCGCCTCATCCTGCCGCATCAGGGACAGCGCGTTCTGTGTCAGAGCGATGGCGTACGCCACCGCGTCCGACGCATAGCGGAGCGCCGTCTCCCCCCAGATGGTCTGGGATGCGGGGAGCTCTTCCCGG
>OGXS01001002.1_pt1 | contig 21429 bp, 22 predicted proteins | sample 1576371 | NCBI WGS metagenome assembly OGXS01 (sample SAMEA3541475, study PRJEB24748) | human gut metagenome | biome: human gut; feature: human-associated habitat; material: faeces | place: China | collected 2012
GGGCCGAATCTCCCCCTATCACCGATGGGAGGAGAGGTATTCTTTCAGGTAGAGAATGCCTTGGCGGTACCCGTCCAGCCCCAACCCCATGTAGGTCTTCAGGCAGGCCAGCCGGGCATAGGACACCTGGCGAAAGTCCTCCCGCTTGGACACATCGGAGATGTGCACCTCCACCGCTGGGATCTGCACCGCCTTCAGGGCGTCCAGGATGGCCACGCTGGTGTGGGTGTAGGCGGCGGGGTTGATGACGATGCCGTCAAAGGTCCCCAGGGCCTGCTGGATCTTGTCCACAATGGCCCCCTCGTGGTTGGACTGGAAGACCTCCACCCCGATGCCCTCCTGGGCGCAGGTGTCCTCCACCAGGGCCACCAGGGCGGCGTAGTCCTCCTTGCCGTAGAGGTCGGGCTCCCGGATCCCCAGGAGGTTCAGGTTGGGGCCGTTAATCACTAAAATGTTCATAGGCTTCCTCCAACTTCTGGGCCACCTTCTCGGCCGGGCCGTCGTTGGCCACGGTGATGTCCGCAAAGCGGCGGTACATGGGCAGGCGGATGGTGTACATGTCCTCCAGGCTCCCCTTCAGGGAGAGGGGGCGCCCCTTCTTCGGCAGCTTGGACAGGGCCCGCTCCAGGAAGAAAATGGCGCCGTTTTGGTGGAGGTGGGGGTAGTTCTCCGGCCGGGTGACGCACCCCCCGCCGGTGGCAATCACCAGGCCCGAGGATTTCCCCAGCTGGGCCAGAAGGGCGGTCTCCTCCTTGCGGAAGGCCTCCTCCCCATAGTGGGTGATGTACTCCCCCACGGGCATGTGCAGGACCTTCTCCAGCTCTGCGTCGGTGTCCACGAAGGGGCGGTCCAGCTGGGCGGCCAGGGCTCGGCCCACGGTGGACTTGCCGCAGCCGGGCATGCCCACCAGGATCCGGTTCTCCATCCGGCTGCGCAGGGTGCGGTAGGCCTCCTGGGTGCGGATGGCGGGGATCACCTCCCCAGTGAAGAGCTGGGCGGCGCACCGGGCCTGCTCGGCCAGCATGTACAGCCCCCCCAGGTGGGGGATGCCCAGGGTCTCCGCCTGCTGCAGCAGAGCGGTGCGGGCGGGGTTATAGATGAGGTCCAGCACCCCCTCACAGTGGGGGAACTGGCGCAGGTCCACAGGGGATGCGGCGGTGTTGGGATACATGCCCACCGGGGTGGCGTTGACGATGACGGCGGCGTCCTGGTGGCGGTCCAGGTTGTCATAGTTGTTCTCCCCGGTGCGGGAGATCACCACAACCTCCCCCGCCCCCAGCTTCCGCAGGACATACTGGGCCGAGAGGCTGGCCCCCCCAGAGCCCAGCACCAGGCACTTCCGGCCCAGAATGCGGATGCGGCTCTTCCACACCATGCCCTCAAAGCCGGCCGCGTCGGTGTTGTCCCCCAGCAGGGAGCCGTCCAGCTGTTTGAGCACGGTGTTCACGCTGCCGATGGTGGCGGCGGTCTCGGTGAGGTCGTCGCAGATGGCCAGCATGGTGGTCTTGTAGGGGATGGTGACGTTCAGGCCCTGGAAATCCCGGACCCGGAGAAAGTCCCCCAGCCGGTCCGGGGAGACCTCAAAAAGCTCGTAGTCGTAGTCGCCAAAGAGGGCGTGAAGGGCCGGGGAGTAGCTGTGCCCCAGTTTTTCTCCCAACAGTCCGCATCGCATCAAATCACCTCACTGTAACTGCCCAGATACTGGAACTCCTCGCAGATGGCGGACAGGTCGTCCACCATGCGGATGAACTCGTCGGAGTAGACCGAAGTCTCCAGGTCGAAATAGAACATGAACTCGAACTCCCGGTCGGGGAGGGGGCGGCTCTCCAGTTTGATCAGGTTCAAGCCCAAGGCATAGAACCGGGCCAGGATCTGGTACAGGGAGCCGGGCCGGTGGGGCAGGACCACCATGAGGGAGGTCTTGTCCGCCCCGGGGTAGATCTCCAGCTTCTTGGAGATGCAGATGAACCGGGTGTAGTTGTTGCTCCGGTCCTGGATGTCTGCGGCCAGCCGCTCCAAGCCGTAGAGCTCAATGCAGCGGTGGGAGGAGATGGCGGCCACGTCGGTGCGGTCGGACTGGGCCACGGCGGCCGCGGCGGCGGCGGTGTTCTCGCAGGGGGTGACCTTCACGTCCTTGCCCAGCTTTTCCAGGAAGGCGGTGCACTGGCTGATGGCCTGGGGGTGGGAGAAGATCTCCTTGATGTCCTCCAGCTTGGTGCCCTTTTTGGCCACCAGGTTGTGGTCCACCTTCAGCCGGGTGGAGCGGACGATCTTAAAGCTGCTGTGGCGGAGCATCAGGTCATAGATCTGCTTGACGGAGCCGGCGGTGCTGTTCTCCAGGGGGAGCACACCGTAGTCGCAGAAGCCGTTCTCGATGGCGGAAAAGACGCTCTCGAAGCTGCCGAAGTACATCACCTGGGGGTGCTTGAACATCTTCTCACAGGCCAGCTGGGAGTAGGCCCCCTCCACCCCCTGGCAGGCCACCGTGGCAGAGGGCGGGAAGAGGTTGGGGGTGCTCTCCATGGCGCTCTCGATCTCCTTGCGCAGGGCGGAGGGCTGGGGGTTCACCGCGTGCTGGTACCCCCGGCTGATCTCAAAGAGCATGGACCACAGGGCATAGCCGTACTGCGCCAGCTCCGGGGGGAGCTTGGACGCGATGTCCGCCAGCTTCTCCCGCTCCCGGGCGGGGTCCAGGGTGGGCAGGCCCTGGGCCTTCTTCTCCTGGGCCACCTGGGCCACCACCTCCATCCGCTGGAGGAAGGCCTGGACCAGGGTGTCGTCAATGCCGTCGATTTTCGCTCTCAGTTCCTCTAAGTTCATTTCGCGTTGCTCCTTTTCTGCTGTTCTAGCCATGCGTCGTATACGGCAATGGCCGCCGCTGCCTCCAAGCAGGGCACCGCCCGGGGGACGATGCAGGGGTCGTGGCGGCCGTGGATCACTAAGGTGGTATTTTCCCCCCGGGACAGGGACACGCTCTCCTGGGGCTGGCCGATGGAGGGGGTGGGCTTCACCGCCGCCTGGAAGACCAGGGGCATGCCGTTGGTGATGCCCCCCAGAATCCCCCCGGCGTGGTTGGTGCGGGTGCGCACCTGGCCGGCCTCGTCGAAGTAGAAGGGGTCGTTGTTCTGGCTGCCCCGGCGGTCGGCCACGGCAAAGCCGGCGCCGAAGGCCACCCCCTTCACCGCGGGGATGGCGAAGGCCAGCCGGGCGATGCGGTTTTCCATCCCGTCCAGCATGGGGTCCCCCAGGCCGGCGGGCAGGCCGATGACGGCGCACTCCACCAGGCCGCCCAGGGAGTCCAAATCCTCCTTGGCCTGGGCGATGGCCCCCTGCATCCTTGCCCCGGCGGCCGGGTCCAGGACGGGAAAGTCCCGCCCTCCCGGGGCCAGGAGGGTCTCCCGGTCCAGGTTCACGGGGTCATAGCTCTGGTCGGGGATACCCCCCACGGCGGCGATGTGGGCCCCCACATAGATCCCCTTCCGGGCCAGGATCTGCTTGCAGATACCCCCGGCGATGCACAGGGGGGCGGTGAGCCGGCCGGAGAAGTGGCCGCCCCCCGCCACGTCCTGAAAGCCCCCGTACTTCACCTGGGCGGTGTAGTCGGCGTGGCCAGGGCGGGGGATGTCTCGGAGGTTGTCATAGTCCCCCGACCGGGTGTTGGTGTTGCGGATGAGGGCCGCCAGGGGCGCCCCGCAGGTGTACCCCCCCGCCAGGCCGGAGAGGATCTCCGGCCGGTCCTCCTCCTTCCGGGTGGTGGCCCAGGGGCCCCGGCCCGGGGCCCGGCGGTTGAGGAAGGCCTGGAGTTCCTCCAGGTCGATGGCCTCCCCGGCGGGCAGGCCGTCCACCGTCACCCCGATGCCCGGGGCGTGGGACTGGCCGAAAAGGGAAACGGTCAGCTGACCGTAATAAATACTGCTCATGGTATTGTCCTCATTATTATGAAAGATCCGGGGCCATCCGTCAAGGGGCATCTGCCCCTTCCACCCCCTTGCCCAGGGCGGCCAGGTCCCGCCAAAAGGCGGGGTAGGATTTGTCCACCGCCTGGGCGCCGGTGATGGTCACCGGGGCCTCGCAGGCCCCGGCGGCCACGGCGGCGGCCATGGCAATCCGGTGGTCCCCGGCGGCGTCCACGGTGCCCCCGCGGAGGGGATAGCGGCCCTGGATCACCAGGCCGTCCTCCCGCTCCTCCACCTGGGCCCCCAGGGCCCGGAGGGTGTGGGCGGTGGTGGCCAGCCGGTCAGACTCCTTCAGCCGCAGCCGGGCCGCCCCGGTGATGGTGGTGGTGCCGGGAATGGCGGCGGCCACGGCGGCCAAAACCGGGACCAGGTCGGGGATGTCCCGGGCGTCGATCTGGGTGGGGCGAAGGGGGCCGTGGAAGGCGGTCACCCGGTCCCCGGTGATGTGGAGCCGGGCCCCCATCTGGGCCAGCACGTCACAGACGGCCTTGTCCCCCTGGAGGGAGGTGGGGTCCATCCCCTTCACGGTGACGCTCTCTCCCCCCAACGCCCCCAGGCACAGCCAGGGGGCGGCGTTGGACCAGTCCCCCTCCACCTGGACCCGGTTGGGGCCGTGGTAGGGCTGGGGGGCCATCCGCCAGCCCGATTCCTCAGGCCCCGGAACCACCCCGAACCGGGCCAGGGCCCGGAGGGTGAGGTTCACATAGCCCACGGACTCCCGGGGGCCGGTGACGGTGAGGGTGCTCTCCCCCTCCAGCAGGGGCAGGGCAAAGAGCATCCCGGAGATAAACTGGGAGGACACGTCCCCCGGCAGAGTGTAGTCCCCCGGCTGGAGCTGTCCCTGGATGGTCAGCCGGTTTTCCTGGGGGCGGAGGTCCACTGTGCACCCCCCCGCCTCCAGCTGCTCCGTCAGGGGCCCCAGGGGGCGCTGAGCCAGGCGGCCGGCCAGGTGGAAGGTGGCCTGGGCCCCCAGGGCCCCTGCCACCGGCAGGAGGAAGCGGAGGGTGGAACCACTCTCCCCGCAGTCTAAGTCACAGGGCCCGGCGGCCTGGGCCCGGTCCAGCGGGGTCACATCGTACCCCTGGTCCCAGGGGCGGATGGACGCCCCCAGGCCGTTAAGGCACCGGACAGTGGCCTCAATGTCTTGGGAGGTCTGGGGGCAGACCACCCGGACCGGGCGGTCCCCCAAAGCGGCGCAGATCAGCAGCCGGTGGGCCGCCGACTTGGAGGGGATGGCGGCCAACGTCCCCTGGGCAGGGCCGGGGAGGAGGGTGACGGTCATTGCCCCAGCCCCCTTTCGATCCAGGTCAGCAGCTGGTCCACGGGGAGGGGGTGGAGCACACTCTTCCCCCAGGCGGTGGGGACTACCAGGGAGAGGGTGTCCCCCGCCCGCTTCTTGTCGGAGAGGGTCTTTTCGTAGAGGTCGGCGGCGGCGTAGTCGGTGGCGGTGGGCAGGTGGTACCGGGCCAGCAAGGCCTCCAGCCGGGGCAGGACCTCCGGGGGGCACAGGCCGGCGGCCACCGCCCCCCGGGTCACCAGGGTCATGCCGATGGCCACCGCCTTGCCGTGGGAGATCTGGTAGCCGCTGCAGGCCTCCACCCCGTGGCCGATGGTGTGGCCCAGGTTCAGCAGCTGCCGGGCCCCGGTGTCGAACTCGTCCTGCTCCACCAGATCCCGCTTGTGGGCGATGCACCGGGCCACCACCTCCTCCGGGTCGGCCCGGAGGTCGATGGTCTCCAGGGTGTCCAGCAGCCCGGCGTCCCCGATCATGCCGTACTTGATGACCTCGGCGCAGCCGTCGGCGAAGTCGGCCTCGGGGAGGGTGGCCAGGGTGTCCAGGTCGCACAGGACGGCTTTCGGCTGGTAGAAGGCCCCCGCCAGGTTCTTGCCGTTTTCCAGGTCGATGGCGGTCTTTCCCCCCACCGAGGCGTCCACCGCCGCCAAAAGGGTGGTGGGCACCTGGAGGAAGGGGATCCCCCGGAGGTAGGTGGCGGCGGCAAACCCGGTGAGGTCCCCCACCACGCCGCCCCCCAGGGCGATGAGGCCATCGGCCCGGGTGAGGTGTTCCTGGGCCAGGTATTCCAGCAGGTTCAGGTAGGTGGCGCCGTTCTTATGCTCCTCCCCGGCGGGGAAGACGAAGGGGAGCACCCGGAAGTCCGCCCCCTCCAGGCTGGCCCGGAGGGGGTCCAGATAGCGGGGGGCCACGTTGGTGTCCGAGACCACGGCGGCGGTGCGGCCCTTCCACAGGCCCGCGGCGGTCTGGCCCACCTGGGCCAGCAGCCCCCGGCCGATGGTCACGTCATAGGTATGAGAGGCTTTCACGGTGACGGTGGTCATTTCCCGTCCACCTCCTCCTTGATCTTGCGGCCCTCGTCCAGCAGGCGGCAGAGGGCGGGAAAGTCCTCCGCCTCCAGGGCGTTTTTGTACTGGTTGAGGTTGCCGATGAGGGTGTCCAGCTCGAAGAGCAAATTCTTCTTGTTCTCCAGGAAGAGCTCGGCCCACATGGAGGGGTTGAGCCAGGCCACCCGGGTGAGGTCCTTGTAGCTGCCGGCGGAGAAGCCGTCGTGCCCCCGGGCGGTGGGGCTTTTGATGTAGGCGTTGGAGATCACATGGGCCATCTGGGAGGTGAAGGCGATGCGCTGGTCGTGCTTGTCCGCCGTGGTGATGGACACCCGGCCAAAGCCCACCGGCGCCAGGAGTTTTTTCGCCCGGTCCAGCAGGCGGATGTCGTCAAAGGTGGGGGGCACCAGCACCATGGGGGCCCCGTCAAAGAGGTCATCCCGGCTGTACTTAAAGCCGGAGAAGTGGGTCCCCGCCATGGGGTGGCCCCCCAGGAAGGGGAAGCCATACCGCTGGGCCAGGGGGAAAACCGCCTGGCACACCTTCTCCTTGGTGCCGGCGCAGTCGATGACCATGGTGTGGGACTGGAGCAGGGGCGCCAGGCGCTCCATGTGCTCCACCACCGCCTCGGGATAGGTGGCCAGGAGGAGCAGGTCCAGCTCCCCCAGGCGCTCGTCGGTGAGGGGGCCCTGGATGGCCTGGGCGATCTGGGCAAACTCGGTGATGGAGGGGTCCCGGTCCCACCCCAGGACGGTGACGGAGGGGTCCCGGCGGAAGGCCTTGGCCAGGGACCCGCCGATGAGGCCTAAGCCGATGATGCCAACGGTCATCCCTGCATCGCCTCCCGGATCCGGAAGATTTTCCGGGCGGTCTGGGCAAACTGCTCCGGGGTGAGGGACTGGGCCCCGTCACACAGGGCGTGGGGGGGATCGTTGTGGACCTCGATCATGATCCCGTCTGCCCCGGCAGCGGCGGCGGCCATGGCCATGGGCTCCACCAGGTAGGCGTGGCCGGTGCCGTGGCTGGGGTCCACCACCACCGGCAGGTGGGTCAGCCCCTTCAGGACGGGCACCACCGACAGGTCCAGGGTGTTCCGGGTGTAGGTGGACTCATAGGTGCGGATGCCCCGCTCGCAGAGGATCACGTTCTCGTTGCCGTTGGCCATGATGTACTCCGCGCTCATGAGGAGCTCCTTGATGGTCCCCGCCAGGCCCCGCTTGAGGAGGATGGGCTTGTTGGTCTTGCCCAGCTCCTTGAGCATGTCGAAGTTCTGGGTGTTCCGGGCCCCCACCTGGATGACGTCCACCTCCTCAAAGAGGTCCAGGTTGCGGATGTCCATGAGCTCGGTGACGATGGGCAGGCCGGTGGCCTTCTTGGCCTCCAGCAGCAGGCGGATGCCCTCGGCCCCCAGGCCCTGGAAGTCGTAGGGGGAGGTGCGGGGCTTGAAGGCGCCCCCCCGGAGGAAGGCCGCCCCGGCCTTCTTCACCTCCTGGGCCACGAAGGTGATCTGCTCCTCGGTCTCCACGGAGCAGGGGCCGGCGATGAGGGCAAAGTGCCCCCCGCCGATGGCGGCGGGGCCGGCCTGGATGACGGAATCCTCGGGATGGAACTTCCGGTTGACCGCCTTAAAGGGGTCGGACACCCGGGTGACAGACTCCACAATGTCCAGGCTCTGGATCATCTCCATGTCCACCTTGGCGGTGTTGCCGATGAGGCCCAGGACGGTCTGGTACTCCCCCTTGGAGACGTGGACCCCTAAATTCTGCTCCTCCAGCCAATGGATGAGGTGCTGGGTGCGTTCCGGCGAAGCGCCGGGCTTTAAGACTGCGATCATACGACATAACTCCTTTCTCGGTTTGCCTCACGCCGCCCTTCCAAGCGGCGCTTGCAAAATAAAAACGCCACACAGATGGAAATCTGTGTGGCGTGGGTGATCTTCATTTCGGAAAGACCCCATGAATATTATCCAGCACAAATTGCCATTACCCTATTCCCTTGGAGGTCATAAAGTAATAGTAGGTAAAGGCGAACTGGTTGTGGCTAACGATAACGGACTTCATGGGAAGGTCCTCCTGCTACATGGTTTAACCGTGTACATTCTATCACCCTTTCCCTACCCCGTCAAGAGGTTAGTTCATCTTATTATATCATAATTTTAAGATTATATTAGAGACGGTTTGGGATATTCCCACAAGGCCCCCCTTGAACCAAAGCGCCCATCGTAGTATCCTAGAAACGACCATTGCAGAAAGGATGCTTTTTATGGAAACAGGATTTTGGATTTTTATGTTGGTGATGGACTTTCTGCTCCCCCTGATCATGGTGGTGTTCGGCAAACTCTTCCAGCACTGCCCCGAGGAGATCAATTCGGTCTTCGGCTACCGCACCCGCCGGTCCATGGCCAGTCAAGAGGCCTGGAACTTTGCCCACCACGCCTGCGGCAAACTCTGGTTCCGCTGGGGCCTGGTGCTGCTGCCGGTGACGGTGGGGCTGATGCTCCTGGTGTGGGGGCGGGACACCGGCACCGTGGGCCTCTTCGGCGCCGTGGTGATGGTGGTGCAGCTGGCGGTGCTGCTGCTGTCTGTGGCGGTGGTGGAAAACGCGTTGAAGCGGACCTTTGGTGAGGAGCGGTAGCAAGAGTAGGCTTCCCTTTTCCGATTCCCAAGCGATCGAACTCACGATATTTTCTCTTATCTCATAAAAAAGTTAAATTCCAATCAAACAGGGATTTCCGTAGTCACACTTCAAGGCTGTTGAAATCCCTTTGTTGTTAGGAGCAGAAACATGGTATTCAGCAGTTTCACCTTTTTATTTCTATTCTTCCCGTTGCTGTTGATTGTGTATTTTTTCCCGTTGTTTCGAAAGCGGTCTATACGGAATGGGATCTTACTTGTGTTCAGCCTAATTTTCTATAGTTTTGGTGGCTGGCGGTTGATGCCAATCATCCTTCTGTCCATTGCTATGAATTACGTCTTCGGGCGTTTGGCTGACGCAGAACACGCGCAACGTGTACGCAAAGCAGCCGTAGTCGCTTCCGTCGTCTGCAATCTTCTCTTACTATTTGTGTTCAAGTATCTCGGTTTCACCACAGAAATGCTTCACCAGTTGTTTCCTGGAATTCCAGTGGCGGAACTCGTGCTTCCTATTGGGATCTCTTTCTATACGTTCCAAAGCCTGAGTTACACCATTGATGTCTTCCGGGGTGAGGTAAATTCTGAGAAAAACATCCTTCGACTAGCGCTTTATATTGCGCTGTTTCCTCAACTGGTAGCAGGGCCTATCGTTCGATACACCACCATCGAGGGGGAATTACGTCACCGGAAGGAAACCTGGGAAAATTTTGAGCAAGGCATTTCACGCTTCCTATTTGGTTTCGCGAAAAAGGTCCTTTTGGCCAATGCCTTTGGTCAGGTCGCAGACGGGATTTTTGGCCAGAATCCAGATCAGTTGGCCACAAGCGCAGCTTGGCTTGGCGTAATAGCCTATACTTTGCAAATCTATTTCGATTTTTCCGGTTATTCTGACATGGCCATTGGTCTGGGTTGTGTTTTCGGCTTCCATTTCCCAGAAAACTTTAACTACCCTTACATTGCAGCGTCGGTCAAAGATTTTTGGCGCAGGTGGCATATTTCCCTAAGTTCTTGGTTCCGAGATTATCTGTATATTCCGTTGGGCGGAAACCGTGGTTCCAAAGGCAAGCATATCCGTAACCTTCTCATTGTCTGGGGCCTGACAGGTTTTTGGCACGGAGCCGCATGGACCTTTCTTTTGTGGGGGCTATACTATGCCGTACTGCTCATCGGTGAGCAATATCTTTGGGGGGATCTCTTAAAACGGCTGCCTAAAGTAGTGCAGCATGGTTACGCCCTGTTCTTGATCCTCCTTGGCTGGTTGATTTTCCGGTCCACGGATCTGCACCAGATACAAACATTTCTCTCTATCCTGTTCGGCGCCGCAGGGACAGGGGGCTGGGACCACCAAACAACTTACTATTTATTGGAGTTCCGTTGGGAGTTTCTCTTTGGCATACTTGCGGCTTTACCGCTCAAAAAATATGTCATCCGTTTGGCCGAAAATGGTTCCCACCCAAAAGCAGGCACATTCCTGCTCACTTGGGGAAAACCTGCTCTGGCATTGACCTTAGGCGGTTTGTCCGTCCTTTCCCTGGTTAGCACAGGGTATAACCCGTTCATCTATTTCCAGTTTTAAGGAGGGTCTGCATGAAATACGTGTCACGGATTCTTTTTATCGGCGGATTCCTTTTCGCTCTCTTTGCAATTCCTCTGGTGACCCTCTTAAAACCGGTGGAACAGATCTCTATCTATGAGCAAAGGACTCTGGCAACTGCTCCGACATTTTCTGGTCAAGGCGTATGGGACGGCAGCTACTTCAACGAATGGGAGACCGTCCTGTCAGACCACATTGCGCTGCGAGACACCATGCTGAAAGCGCACACCCGCTTAGACCTTCTTTTGGGACGACCAGTCGTCAACCAAATTGTAACCACAGAAGACAAATTACTTCCCTTTTTCAGCTTCACCTACTGGGACTTGTCTGCGCTTTCTGAGGACGCGAAAAAAGCTGCCCAAGACTATCAGGCATTGAACGAAGCCATCCAATCCTATGGTGGATATTTCCTCTATGTAGGACTCCCACAGCATAACACATACTTTTCCTCCAGCTACCCCGAGTATTTAGACAGCAGGCAGTGGCAGACCACCGTGATCCGCACCGAGTTTTCCTCTGCCATGGCGGAGGCATCGGTTCCGTTCTTAAATATGACGGAGCAATACCAAGCCATGGGAAACCCTGAAAACTACTATTTCAAAACAGATCACCACTATTCCTATCTCGGCGCCTACGCTGCCTACCAAACGATTTTGGAGATCATCCACGCACAAACCGGGTGGGACATCCCCGTCATGGAAAAAGAGGATCTCATCTGGGAAACCCTTCCCAACCCGTTTTTGGGAAGTTCAAACCGGAAACTATATGGGTTATTCCCCACGGATGACAAAGTAGAAATCGCCTATCCCAAAACCGAGATTCCTTTCTCCAGAACGGACAACGGCAACCCCGTGCCTGCACAACTCTATACCATTCCAGAACAAGAGGATGCCACGGCAAACTATACGACATATATGGGAGGCGATATTGGGGAAACCATTCTGCAAACCAACCGCCCATCTCTAAAAACTGCCCTGATTGTTGGCGACTCTTTTACCAATGCCTTGGAAACCCTTCTCTGGACCGGATTTGACGAGACCCGAAGTTTAGATTATCGGCATTACAAAGGGGAATCCTTGATCGACTATGTTCAAACCTATCAGCCAGATGTTGTCCTGATCGTGCGAGACGAAAGCCTTTATCTATCTCTAGAGGGCAACGGCGCCGTTTTTTAACCCTTTTTTCGACTTTCATTTTCTCAAGGAGTGAGGATTCCATGCAATATCTACGCACCAAGAAGGCCGTAGCCACGGCAAATCCCACAGAAAGGAAGTGATGCCATCCCACAACACCTAGGAGGAACAAAACATGTTTGACATTCCAGACCCCAACACGGTCTTTCCCAACGAATACAAGACGTCCTGTTTCCTGAAAAACGTCATCACCGCCCCCAACATCCACGTGGGGGACTACACCTATTACGACGACCTGGAACACCCCACGGAGTTTCAGCAGCGCAACGTCCTCTTCAACTACCCCGCGTTTGGGGACCAGCTGATCATCGGCAAGTTCTGCGCCATCGCCGCGGGGACAAAGTTCATCATGGGCCCCGCCAACCACCGGATCAGCAGCGTCACCACCTACCCCTTCCACGTCTTCGGCGGGGTGTGGGCGGAGAACACCCCGCCCCACCTGGACCAGCTCCCCCGGAAGGGGGACATCGTGGTGGGCAACGACGTGTGGATCGGCCGGGAGAGCGTGATCCTCCCCGGGGTGACCATTGGGGACGGGGCCATCGTGGCCGCCTACTCCGTGGTCACCCGAGACGTGCCCCCCTACACCCTGGCCGGGGGCAACCCCGCCCGGCCCCTGAAGCCCCGGTTTGACCCGGAGCTCACCCAGCTGCTCCTGGCCTTCCGGTGGTGGGACCTGCCCTCGAAGGAACTGGCGGCCACCTTGCCCCTGCTCTGCGAGGAGGACCTAGAGAAGGTGCGGCAGGTGCTGCGGGCCCGGGTGGGGCAAACGTAAGCCCCATCCTGTGGAGAAAAACCATCAAGACCACCGGTTTTCCCGGTGGTCTTGATGGTTTTTAGGTGGGGTCTTTGGGGATCTGTTCCTGGTTCGTGTCTTCTGTCTCGTCCGGTTTCTTGTCCTGGTCGAGGATCTCTTCAAAAATCAGGGCCAGGGGCAAGCCGGAGGCTTCGTCCATAGCGGTCTCCTTTCCCCTCAGGTCATCTTCTCCTGCTTCACCTTTTTGTCGATGACGTGCCGGGAGGCCAGCTCGTCCCGGACCTCCTCCAGGCTGATGCCCAGCTGGAGCATGAGGACCATCACATGGTAGGCCAGGTCGGCGATCTCGTAGATGGTCTCCTTCTTGTCCTCGGCCTTGCCGGCGATGATGACTTCGGTGGACTCCTCCCCCACCTTTTTGAGGATCTTGTCGATGCCCTTCTCAAAGAGGTAGGAGGTGTAGGACCCCTCCTTGGGACTCTCCTTCCGGCCCTGGAGCATGTCCATGAGGCCCTGGAGGGTGAAGGCGGTGTTCTCCTCGCTCTCGAACAGGGGGTTGTGGAAGCAGGACTCGGCGCCGGTGTGGCAGGCGGGCCCCTCCTTGTTCACCCGGACCACCAGGGCATCGTAGTCGCAGTCGGCGGTGATGTCGATGATGTGCTGCACCGCCCCGGAGGTCTCCCCCTTCCGCCACAGCTCCTGGCGGGAGCGGCTCCAGAAGCAGGTGCGCTCCTCCTTGATGGAGATGTCCAGGCTCTCCTTGTTCATGTAGGCCAGGGTAAGCACCTGGCCGGTGGTCCCATCCACCACGATGGCGGGGATGAGGCCCTTCTCGTCAAACTTCAGTTGTTCCATGGTCTGCTTGTCCAGCATGGCTTTTCTCCTTCCCAATCGTCAGCGCACGGGGATGCTGTGGTCCCGCAGGGTCTGTTTCAGGTGGGGGATGGCAATCTCCCCAAAGTGGAACACCGAGGCCGCCAGCCCCGCGTCCACCCCAGGCAGGGTCTGGAAGAGGTCCACAAAGTCCTGGACCTTCCCCGCGCCCCCGGAGGCGATCACCGGGACCTTCACCGCCTGGCACACGGCGGCCAGCATCTCCAGGTCAAAACCCCCTTTGACCCCGTCGGTGTCGATGGAGTTGACCACCACTTCCCCGGCGCCCAGGTCCACGCAGTGGCGGATCCAGCCGATGGCCTCCATGCCCGTGTCGTCCCGGCCCCCCCGGGCAAAGACCCGGAACTGGCCGTCCACCCGCTTGACGTCTGCCGACAGGACCACACACTGGCTGCCGTAGCGCAGGGCGGCCTGGCGGATGAGGTCGGGGTTGCGGATAGCCCCGGAGTTGACGCTGACCTTGTCGGCCCCGCATTTCAGGACCCGGTCAAAGTCGTCCAGGGTGTTGATGCCCCCGCCCACGGTCAGGGGGATGAAGACCCGGCTGGCCGTCTGGCGCAGGATGTCGGTGAAGAGGCTGCGGCCCTCGGCGGAGGCGGTGATGTCGTAAAAGACCAGCTCGTCGGCCCCGCTCTTGGTGTAGTACTCCGCCAGCTCCACCGGGGAGTTCACGTCGTGAAGGCCCTGGAAGTTGACCCCCTTCACCACCCGGCCGTCCTTCACGTCCAGGCAGGGGATGATGCGTTTGGTGATCATAGCTGCGCTCCTTTCCCCAGGGCAATGGCCTGGGCCAGGTCGATGGCCCCGGTGTAATAGGCCTTGCCGATGATGGCCCCGGCCACCCCGGCCTCCTTCAGGGCCCGGATGTCCTCCAGGGAGGACACGCCTCCCGAGGCGATGATGTCCATAGAATACCGCTGGGCCAGGGTGCGGTAGAGGGCCCGGTTGGTCCCCTCCATGGCCCCGTCCCGGGAGATGTCGGTGCAGATCATGGTGCGCACCCCCAGGGCCTGCATCTGGTCAAAGAAGGTCTCCCAGGTGTTCTGGCTGGTCTCCAGCCAGCCTTTGATGGCCACCTTGCCGTCCTTCAGGTCGGCCCCCACGGCGATCTTGTCGCCGTACTGGGCCACCGCCTGGGCGGTGAAGTCCGGGTCGGTGACGGCGGCGGTGCCCAAAATCACCCGGCTGGCCCCGGCCTCCAGGTACCGGCGGACGGTGTCCATGCTGCGGATGCCGCCCCCCACCTCCACGAAGAGGCCGGTCTGGGCGGCGATCCTCTCGATGGTGGGCAGGTTGGTGGTCTGGCCGGTCTTGGCCCCCTCCAGGTCCACCAGGTGGAGGTGGGTGGCCCCGGCGGCCTCAAACTGCGCCACGGTGTGCAGGGGGTCGGCGTCGTAGACCGTCATCTGGTTGTAGTCCCCCTGGTACAGGCGGACGGCCTGACCCCCGAAGAGGTCGATGGCAGGCAGAATGATCATCTCACCAGCTCCCTTCGCAGAAGGTTTTCAGGATGGCCAGGCCCACGTCCCCGCTCTTTTCCGGGTGGAACTGGCAGCCCATCACATTGCCCCTGGCCACGGCGGCGGTGAGCTGGGCCCCATACTCTGTGGTGGCGATCACCGCCGGGGCGCAGTCGGTGGCGTAGTAGGAGTGGACGAAGTAGACGCAGTCCCCCTCCTCCACCGAGGCCAGCAGGGGGTGGCGCACGCCCCCGGGGAAGTGGAGGGCGTTCCACCCGATGTGGGGGATCTTATAGTCGGCGGGGATGACCCCCTCCATGGGGACCACCTTCCCCGGGATCAGGCCTAAGCCCTTCCAGGTGCCAAACTCGCGGCTCTCCTGAAAGAGCAGCTGCATCCCCAGGCAGATGCCCATGAGGGGCTTGCCCGCGGCGGCCTCCTCCTGGATGACCCGGTCCAGCCCGGTCTGGCGGAGCTTGGCCGCCGCGTCGGCGAAGGCCCCCACCCCCGGCAGGAAGAGCTTGTCCGCCTGGCGGAGGAGGGCTGGGTCGCCGGTGACCACCGGCTGCTGGCCGATGGCCTCCAAGGAACGGCAGAGGGAGAAGAGGTTCCCCACGCCGTAGTCAATCACTGCAATCATACGAGACTTCCTTTCGTGGAGGGGATGTCGTCGTCCCCCGTGAGGGCCACCGCCTGCTTCAGGCTGCGGCCGGCGGCCTTGAAGACCCCCTCCAGGATGTGGTGGCTGTTCTCCCCCGCCACCTTCCGCAGGTGGAGGGTGCAGCCGGCTTTCCGGGTGAAGGCCAGCCAAAACTCCTTGGCCAGCTCTGTGTCAAAGGTGCCCACCTTCTCCGTGGGCAGGGGCACGTCCCAGCAGAGCATCCCCCGGCCGGAGAGGTCCACCGCCCCCAGGATGAGGGTCTCGTCCATGGGCAGCAGGCTCTGGCCGAAGCGCTCCACCCCCCGCATCTCCCCCAGGGCCTGGGCGAAGGCCTGCCCCAGGCAGATGCCCACGTCCTCCACGGTGTGGTGGTCGTCCACCCAGGTGTCCCCGGTGCAGGCGACGGTGAGGTCAAACTTCCCGTGGCGGGCAAAACCGGTGAGCATGTGGTCAAAGAACCCCACCCCGGTGTGGATGTCATACCTCCCGGTGCCGTCCAGGTTCACCGCGAGGGTGATGTCGGTCTCCCCGGTTGTTCGGGTGACTTGGGCTTGGCGCATTCAGGCTCCCTCCTCTTCCAGAATGGTTTGGACCACCGCCAGAAAGGCCTCCATCTCCGCCGGGGTGCCGATGGTCACCCGGTTGTAGGAGGCGATGGCGGGGTCGGAAAAGTGGCGGATCAGGACCCCCTTCTCCTTGCACTTGCGGTACAGGGTCTCCCCCGCCACCTTGGGGTGGGTGACGAAGAGGAAGTTGGCCTGGGAGTCCGGCAGGGCGAAGCCCATGGCCCGGAGGGCCTGGGCGGTCCTCGTCCGGGTGGCCATGATCTCCCGGGCCTTTTCCCGGAAGTAGCCGTCGGAGTCCACCGCCGCCGCCCCCAGCTTCAGGGTGAGGCGGTTGACGTTGTAGGGGTTGGTGGAGTACTTGAGCTTCTCCAGGTCCTGGATCAGGGCCCGGCTGCCCAAGGCGAAGCCCAGCCGGGCCCCGGCCATGGACCGGGACTTGGAATAGGTCATCACCACCAGAAGGTTGTCGTACTTCTGGAGCAGAGGTACGGCGGAGTCGGCGCCGAAGTCCACGTAGGCCTCGTCCACCACCACCACGTGTTCAGGATTGGAGGCCACGATGGCCTCCACCTGGTCCAGGGGGAGGGCGATGCCCGTGGGGGCGTTGGGGTTGGGGAAGACGGTGAGTTTCCCCCGCCCCTGCATCCCCGCCGCGTCGATGGTGAAATCCTCCCGGAGAGGGACGGTCTCATAGGCCACCCCGTGGAGGTTGGCAAACACGGGGTAAAAGCTGTAGGTCAGGGCGGGGAACACCGCCCCGTCGGCCCCGAAGGCCATGAAGGCGAAGTTCAAGATATCGTCCGACCCGTTGGAGAGGAAGACCTGCCCCGCCTCCACCCCGTAGAGTTCTGCCAGCTTGGCCCGCAGGGCGGTGCCCTCCGGGTCGGAGTACAGCCGCAGGTCGGCCAGGTCCTGCTCCGTCAGGGCCGCCAGCACCGCCGGGGCGGGGGGGTAGGGGGACTCGTTGGTGTTGAGTTTGATGTATTGCTGGTCCCGGGGCTGCTCCCCGGGGGTGTACGCCTCCAGCCCGGCGTACTGGGGGTGGAGAAAACGGCTCATTTCGTCCCCTCCGCCACCTTGGGGTCAAAGCGGATGTCCACGCTGCGGGCGTGGCCGGTGAGGCCCTCCTTCTTGGCGAAGGTGGACACGGAGAACTGGGCCTTCTCCAGGGCGGGCTTGGTGTAGTAGGTGTACTGCATCTTCTTCACAAAGTCATCCACCGACAGGGGGCTGGAGAACCGGGCGGTGCCGCTGGTGGGCAGGGTGTGGTTGGGCCCGGCAAAGTAGTCCCCCAGGGCCTCGGGGCAGTTGCGGCCCAGGAAGATGGAGCCGGCGTTGCGGATCCTGTCCAGGTAGTCGAAGGGCTGGTCCACGCAGACCTCCAGGTGCTCCGGGGCGATCTCGTTGGCGATGTCCACCGCGGTATCCAGGGACTGGGCCACAATGATCTTGCCGTTGCGGTCGATGGAGGCCCGGGCAATGTCCTGCCGCTTGAGCTTGGGCAGCTGCTCCTCAATGGCCCCCTGGACCGCCAGGGCCAGGTCCTCACTGTCGGTGACCAGCACCGCCGAGGCGTTCTTGTCGTGCTCGGCCTGGCTGAGGAGGTCTGCCGCCACGATTTGAGGGTTGCAGGCCCCGTCGGCGATCACCAAGATCTCACTGGGGCCGGCCACCATGTCGATGCCCACCTGGCCAAAGACCTGCTTCTTGGCCTCGGCCACGAACTGGTTGCCGGGGCCCACGATCTTGTCCACCTTGGGCACGCTCTCGGTGCCGTAGGCCAGGGCGGCCACAGCCTGGGCGCCCCCCACCCGGAAGACCCGGTCCACCCCGCAGACCCGGGCGGCGGCCAGGATGTTGGGGGGGATCTTCCCGTCCTTCCCCGGCGGGGTGACCATGCACAGCTCCTTCACCCCGGCCAGCTTGGCGGGGATGGCGTTCATCAGAACGCTGGAGGGATAGGCCGCCGTGCCCCCGGGGACGTACAGCCCCACCCGGGCCAGGGGGACCACCTTCTGGCCCATGAGGATGCCCTCCTCGTCGTTGACCAAAAAGCTGTTGCGCACCTGGTGCTGGTGGAAGGCGGCGATCCGCTCGGCAGCCCGGTAGAGGATGTCCACCAGGGTGGGGTCGGCAGCCCGGAAGCCCTCCTCCAGGGCCCCGGCGCCCACCTCCACGGTGGAAATCTCCACCCCGTCAAATTCCTGGGTGTATTTCTTTAGGGCGGCGTCCCCGTTGGCCTTCACGTCGGCCAGGATGGCCCGGACGGGTTCGGCCACAGAGTCCACCGGGTCCTCCCGGGCGAAGATTTTGGCCCGGTCGGTGTCCGCTTCTCTCAGAATGGGTATCATTTCTTTTCTGCCTCCTTGGCGGCCACCTGGGCGGTAAGGCCCTCGTAGAGGGTCTGGATGGCCTCGTGCTTAAACTTGAAACTCACCTTGTTGGCGATGAGCCGGGCGCTGATGGGGACGATGGTCTCGATGGGGGTCAGGTCGTTCTCCCGGAGGGTGGTCCCCGTCTCCACGATGTCCACGATGACGTCGGTGAGGTCTAAGATCGGCGCGATCTCAATGGACCCGTGGAGGCGGATGATGTCAATGTCCCGGCTGCGGGCGGCGTAGTAGGTCCGGGTGATGTTGGGAAACTCCGTGGCCACCCGGAGGGTGCGGTCCGGGTCGTCCCGGAAGCCGTTCTTGGCGGCCACGCACATCCGGCACTTGCCCACGTTCAGGTCCAGCAGTTCGTAGATGTCCGGGCCGTACTCCAGGAGGATGTCCTTCCCGGCCACCCCCACGTCGGCGGCCCCCCGCTCCACGTACACCGGCACGTCGGAGGGTTTTACCCAGAAGTACCGCACCCCGGCCTCCGGGTTTTCAAAGATCAGCTTCCGCTTGGGGTCCAGCAGTTCCTCGCAGGGAAAGCCCGCCTGGGCGAACATAGCGTACACCCGCTCCCCCAGCCGGCCCTTGGGCAGGGCCACGTTGAGAAATTCCTTCATGCCTGCTTCCCTCCTCTCAGGTCCAGGGTCTCCTTCCCCTGCAGTCCCTCGGCCTGGCGGCGGGCCAGGGCCCGCTTCCCCTGGCCTGCCAGAGCGGCCAGACGGCGGGTGAGGGCCTGCAGGTCGGTGGTGTCATCGTAGAGCACCAGCACATCTGCGTCATACTGGGGCCGGGCGGGGCCCAGGCGCTCCAGCTCGTTGAGGTAGATGGCAAAGCCCATGGCGCCGCATCGCTTGCCCATTTTCTCTACCATTTTATCATATTGCCCGCCGGAGAGCACCCCTGCCGCCAAATTTTTTAGGAAGCCCCGGAACACCAGGCCGCTGTAGTAGTTCATGTCTCCCTCTACGGAGAAGTCCAGGTAGACCTTATCCCCCAGGCCGTTGGCCTTTAACAGGGTGCAGAGGCTGCTGAGCTCCTCCCAGGCTTCCCGGGTCTTTTTCCCCCCTACGCACAGGGGGGCCAGCTCCGCCAGGACGGTGTCCATGGTGCCGTAGGTGGTCACCAGCCGCTCCAGCAGGGCCTGGACGGTGCCGCTGAGGCCCTTCCGCCGGCAGAAGTCCCCCAGGGCCGCCAGGTTCTTGGCCCGGACGGCGGACATGACCTCGGGATAGTCGGCCTCCTCCACCCCGGCGGCCTCCATGAAACCGGACACCAGCCCCACGTGGGACACGTCCAGCACATAGTCCGGGCTGATGGCCGCCAAACTCTCCACCGCCAGGGCGATGACCTCGTAAAGGTGGTAGAGGTCCAGGTCTCCGATGCACTCCAGGCCGGTCTGGAGGATCTCCTGGAAGGCCTCGTCCCCCTTGCCGGAGCGGTAGACCGTCTCGTTGTAGTACACCTTCCGGGGGCTGGCCTCCCCCTCCCGGGTGTTCTTGATGATGGAGAGGGTCACGTCCGGCTTCAGGGCCATGAGGACCCCCCGGGCATCGGTGAAGGTGATCATCCGGTCGCTGACCAGGAAGTCCTTGTTGCGGACGTAGAGGTCATACTCCTCAAACTTGCTCATCTTAAAACGGCGGTAGCCGTACTTCTCATATAACCCCCGCAGGCGGTACATGGTCTGCTCTTCGCTGCGCAGGATGGTCCAGTCCAGTTCCATGGCGTGGTCCCCTTTCTCTTGGTTATTTAGTATATTATCACACTACTTTGATAAAGTAAAGGGCGGAAGTCCCATTTTCCCCCTCGGGGTCGAAAAAATTTTCCCCTCCGCCGGCAGAACCCCTTTGTGCACTTTGTCCGGCGGGGCAGCCCAGCTGGCCCGGCTCACGTTCCACTGCCCCCTTCCCCCCTGCCCGCCGATGTGGTATCCTAGAGAAAAAACATCGTGGAGGGGGCCGCCGAGCTGCACCCCCTCCGGGAAAAGGAGGTTCCCCATGCGCTATCTTAACCCGTCCGACATCCGCCAGGCCCTCTCCTATGAGGAGATGATGGCCGCTGTGGAGGAGGCCTTCCTCCTCTTTGCCCAGGGCCGGTGCGCTATGGCAGACCGGTCGGCTCTGACCCAGGGGTCCACCACCCTGGCCACCATGCCCTGCTTTGCCGGGGGGTATGCCGCCACCAAGCTCCTCGCCTCCTGCCCGGACAATCCCCGCCGGGGGCTCCCCTCCCTTTACGGCACCGTCCTGCTCAGCCAGGGGGACACCGGCCAGCCGGTGGCCCTGCTGGAGGGGAACACCCTCACCGCCCTGCGCACCGGGGCCATCGGCGGCCTGGCCGCCAAGCACCTGGCCCGGGAGGATGCCGCCACCGCCGGCCTGGTGGGCTGCGGGGTTCAGGGGCTCCATCAGCTGACCTTCCTGTGCCAGGTGCGGCCCATCCGCACCGTCTACCTGTACAACCACGGCAGCAAGGACCTGGGGCCCTTCTGCCGGCAGCTGGAGGCCATGGTGGCCCCCAAGCCGCTTGCCATCGAGCTCTGCCCCGACCCGGACACCCTGCTGGCCAAAAGCGACATTGTGGTCACCGCCACCCCCGCCAAGGCCCCCCTCTTCGCCGACGACCCCGCCCCCTTCCGGGGCAAGTGCCTCATCGCCATCGGCTCCTGGCAGCCGGAGATGCGGGAGATCCCCGAGGCCATCTGGTCGGCCACCCAGGAGGTCTTTCTGGAGCTCCCCTTCGCCTGCCAGGAGAGCGGCGACCTGTGCCAGCCCCTGGCCTCCGGCGCCCTAAAACCGGAGGGCCTGCACTACTTCGGGGACTACCTTCTGGCCAAGCAGGCCGGCGCTGCGCCGCCCCTCCCCCACACCCGGTATTTCAAATCCGTGGGCATGGCGGTGTTTGACGCCATCGCCGCCCGGAACGTCTACCTGGCCGCCCAGGCAAAGGGTCTGGGGCAGGTCCTGGCGTGACCTGCCTCACCCCCCCGGCGGG
>OGXS01001019.1_pt1 | contig 21167 bp, 16 predicted proteins | sample 1576371 | NCBI WGS metagenome assembly OGXS01 (sample SAMEA3541475, study PRJEB24748) | human gut metagenome | biome: human gut; feature: human-associated habitat; material: faeces | place: China | collected 2012
ACGGTAGTAAAAAGTATGGAACAGCTTGGGCCTGCTAAATCCGCCCTTTTGATCGTGATCGCACAGCTGATCGTGGCCTATCTGATCGAGCTCTTAGGCTTGTTTGGCGTGGATAAAGAACCGCTGGAATGGCGGAAGGTGATCGGCATGGGAATCGCATTGATTGGAGTTGCAATTTTCCAATGGAAATAGTACAATAAGCCTATCTAGGCATAAGAGGGGTATTTACAGTCTGACAAACTGTAAAGGAGAAAGGTTATGCGTAGAAAATGGAGAAAAATTTATCTGTTGGCAGTGTGGATGGTACTTGTGACAGCGGCAGGCTGTCGGGATGAAAAGAAAGAGGAGATTCCTCTGGAGGAAGCACAGACCCAGGAAGACGAGACGGGATCGGAAAGCGCCAAGAAGCAGGAGGAAGAGAAGATTTATGTCCATGTCTGCGGGCAGGTCAAAAGTCCCGGAGTTTATGAACTGCCGTCAGAAAGCCGCGTCTACCAGGCATTGGATGCCGCGGGAGGAATGACGGAAGAAGCGGCGTCCCAGCAGGTAAATCAGGCGCAGAAACTTGCGGACGGACAGCAGATCTATGTGCCCTCCGCGCAAGAGGCGGAGAATTCTTCGGGACAGCCGGGGCAGAGTCCCGCGGCGGACGACGGGAAGGTGAATCTAAATACCGCCGATAAGGAAGAACTTATGACTCTTTCCGGGATCGGAGAGGCAAGAGCGGAAGCAATCCTGGAATACAGAGAAGAAAAAGGGGGCTTTCAGTCCGTAGAAGAACTGAAAGAGATCGATGGGATCAAAGACGGGATATTCGGCAAGATAGAAGATCAAATCAAGATTTGACAGGGGAGACAAGTATGAGCAAAAAGGTATTGGTCGTGGATGATGAAAAACTGATCGTAAAAGGAATCCGTTACAGTCTTGAGCAGGACGGCATGGAGGTGGACTGCGCCTATGACGGAGAAGAGGCGCTGAAGCTGGCAAGAGAAAATGATTATGATATTCTGCTCCTGGATGTGATGCTTCCTAAGCATGACGGATTTGAGGTATGCCAGCAGATCCGGGAATTCTCTGATGTGCCGATCGTTATGCTGACGGCCAAGGGGGACGACATGGATAAGATCTTGGGACTGGAGTACGGAGCGGATGATTACATAACAAAACCTTTTAATATTCTTGAAGTCAAAGCCCGTATTAAAGCGATCATGCGCCGTACCGGAAAACGGCATGAAGAGAAAGACAGCCGTAAGGTCGTGATAAAAGGCGATATGAAGATCGACTGTGAAAGCAGGAGAGTGATCATTGGGGAGCGGGAGATCAACCTGACGGCGAAAGAATTTGACCTTTTGGAACTCCTGGCGACGAATCCGGGCAAGGTATACAGCAGGGAGAATCTTTTGAATATTGTGTGGGGATATGAGTATCCCGGCGACGCAAGAACGGTAGATGTACATATCCGGAGACTCCGGGAGAAGATCGAGGCCAATCCAAGTGATCCGAAATATGTATATACCAAGTGGGGAGTGGGTTATTATTTCAGGGGTTAAGAAATATATCAAAATCGGCAGATTAAAGAGTCTCCGCTTTCGGATCATTGTCCTGATCATTCTGGCGGGCATGGTGCCTGGTCTGATCATGCGGGCAGTGATCTTAAGCGGTTATGAAGACTATGCGGTCCAAATGCGGACTGCTGAGATACAGAATCAGTGTACTATTCTCTGCGACCGGCTGAGCAATGTGGATTATTCAAGCGGGGTCGCGTCGGAGGTCATCCAGACAGAACTTACCCAGATGACGAATATTTATAATGGACGGGTCATGATCATCAACGGTGATTATCAGATCGTGGAAGATACCTATGATATGGACGAGGGAAAGACCATCATATCAGAGGATGTGATCCGCTGTTTCCAGGGACAGGGAACCAGCCAATATGATGCCGGGAACAAATATATCGAGATTACATCTCCGATTCTGGACGGATCTTCCGAAGGAGTGACAGGAGTTATGCTGATAAGCGTTTCTACCGATGTGATCGCGGATCAGCTGGCAGTTCTGGAGGGACAGACATGGGCGGTCTGGGCGGTTACGGCATTGGTGGCAGTGCTGCTTGCGGTAGGAGCAGGCTTTTTGATGGTTCGGCCGTTTAAAAGGATCACCCGGTCCATCGAGGCGGTGACAGAAGGATATGAAGACCAGTATCTCCATGAGAACGCGTATACAGAGACAAAGCTGATCTCAGAAGCGTTTAACAAAATGTTGGGGCGGATGAAAGTCCTCAATGATTCCAGACAGGAATTTGTGTCCAATGTATCCCATGAATTGAAGACGCCCTTGACATCTATGAAGGTGCTGGCGGATTCTCTGCTGATCCAGGAGGATGCCCCGGTAGAACTCTATAAGGAGTTTATGGGAGATCTGTCGGAAGAGATCGAACGGGAAAATAAGATCATCAATGACCTGCTGTCTCTGGTGAAACTGGACAAAACCGCCAATGTGATGAATATCCAGTCGGAGAATATCAATGAATTGGTAGAGAAGATCCTAAAAAGGCTCCGTCCTATCGCGGCCAGCCAGAATGTAGAGGTAATCTTTGAAAGCTTCCGGCCCGTTACGGCGGAAGTGGATGAAGTGAAGCTTTCTCTGGCAATCTCTAATCTGGTGGAAAACGCCATTAAGTATAACAAAGAATCTGGGTGGGTCCACGTGTCTTTGAATGCGGACCATAAGTTCTTCTATCTGGAAGTGGCGGATTCCGGTATTGGTATTTCAAAACCGGATGTAGAGCATATTTTCGAACGTTTTTACCGGGTGGACAAGTCCCGTTCCAGAGAGATCGGAGGAACCGGTCTGGGACTTTCTATTGCCAGAAGCGCTGTCGTGATGCACAGAGGAGCGATCAAAGTATTCAGCCAGCCGGGAGAAGGCACGACTTTTACCATACGGATTCCGTTGACCTATGTGGCGTAGGAGAAAGGAGGACCGGATGAAACAAAAAATCTATTTTTTGCTGCTTTTGACTGCCGTGATATCTCTCCTTGCCGGATGCGCGGCAGGCAAAGAGAAGGAAGGAGACGGCCCCTTTCTTTACTATGTCAATACAGATGGGACAGGTTTAGTAAAGCAGGAAGCGGGAGACCTGGATCAAGAAACGGAGCAGGCGGTGGAATCTATGCTGGAAGAACTTCAGGCCGCTACGGATTCCGTTGATTATAAAAGCGCGTTTCCGCAGGGGGTCGCGGTGGAAAAGTGCGTGCTGGATGAAGGCAGGCTGGCGCTGTATTTTACAGAAGATTACCAAGAGATGGATCGGGTGTCGGAAGTGCTTTTGCGAGCCGCCGTTGTCCAGTCGCTGACCCAGATCGAAGGCGTGGATTCAGTAGAGTTTTATATTGGCGATACTCCCCTGGTGGGAAGGGACGGAAATGCCGTGGGAGCTATGACATCAGAGGATTTTGTACAGAATGTAGGCTCTTCCCTTCATTCGTATCAGGTGGGAGATTTCAGCCTGTATTTCGCGAATTCTAATGGGGATAAGCTGGTGCGCAAAGAGGTCCGCATGCGCTACAACAGCAATAATTCGGCAGAGAAAATGATCGTTGAGCAGCTGATCAAGGGCCCTTCCGATGAAGAGCTCCTTCCAACGCTTCCAGAAGAGACAAGGCTTCTGGGAATTTCCGTCAGAGACGGTGTCTGTTATGTGAATTTCAGCGAAGAGTTTCTGACGGCAGTGGAAAATGTGGATCCTGAGCTTACGATCTGCTCAATTGTGAATTCTATTGCGGGAAGCGGAAATGCGGGGCAGGTCCAGATTCTTGTCAATGGGGAGACGAATATCTCCTATCAGGGGGCGATCGACATCAGCCAGCCATTTTCCATGAACGCAGATCTGATAGAGGAGGATAATTGAAGAATCGGCCATTATGTTTTATGAGCCTGGCAGTATTTTTGATCCTGTGCATCCAGGTCTTTGCCGGAGGAGGAAAGTTTCTGAAAGAGCTTAAGCCTTCTCCGATGGAAACCTGGGGAGAGGAAAAAGAGATTATCTGTTTTGCGGGCCAGATCTATCAAAGAGAAACGAAAGAAGATTATCAAATCTTATATCTAAAGGACAATTCTGTAAGGTCTAAGGGACATTCGTTCCAGATACCCGGAATCATCGTTTATGATGACAAGAAAAAAGAAATTGCCATTGGAAACCGTCTGGTTGTGGAAGGCCAGGTGTTCCCGCAAGAGGAGGCGCGCAATCCCGGAGGTTTTGACCGGCGGCTGTACGACCGCAGGCGGGGGATCTATGGAAGCGTATGGGCCGCCAGGATTCAGGTGACGGACAGGGATACCGATTATTTCAGGGAGGGATTGTATCAGTTCCGCCAGATGTGGAGGAAGGGACTGATCGAGACCATGGGAGAGAAAGACGGAACTATCCTGTCGGCTATCCTGCTGGGAGAGAAGGCGGGAATGGACCCGCAGGTGAAGGAACTGTATCAGGATCAGGGGATTGGTCACATTCTGGCTATATCCGGTTTGCATATTTCCTTCATCGGTCTTGGCGTATACCAGATCTTTCGGCGCGGGACCGGTTCTTACATAGGGGGCGGAGCGGCGGGAATCATATTCCTTGGTCTGTATGTTCTGATGATCGGTCTGACGGTTTCGGTAGTGCGGGCGTTTCTGATGTTTCTGTTCAGGATCGGAGCGGATATGACGGGCAGACATTATGACGGCCTGACAGCGCTGTCCTTTTCCGCGGCGGCGGCAGTCCTTTGGAAGCCCTTATATCTCTTTGACGGGGGATTCTGGCTCTCTTACGGAGCGGTATTGGGAATGTTGGTCCTGCTTCCGTGTTTTGAGAGGCTTCCTGCTCAGGGATTTTGGGCCAGCCTTTGCGTCAATCTGATGATCTTTCCGATTCTTGCGTGGTATTTCTTTGAATTCCCACCCTATTCTCTGATCCTAAATCTTCTGGTGATCCCTCTGTTTTCCCTGCTTCTTGTGCTGGGACTCGCGGGAAGTCTGACGCTTTTTTTCGTGCCTTCTTTGGGCGAACTGCTGCTGCAGATATGCCGGGGGATCTTCTGGATCTACGAAGAGAGCTGCCGGCTGATGGCGGCGCTGCCTGGTTCGCGCGTGATCACAGGGAAACCGGAGATATGGCAGATGGCAGTCTATTATCTTTGTCTGAGCCTTAGTCTGCTCTGCCTGTGGAGGCGGGGAAAGAAGGAGAAGAAGGAAGAAAGCAAAGGGAAGGACAAGACTAAGGGACAGAGATTGGCGGCGGCGGTAGTTCCTATCCTTTGGTGCATTGGGGCGGGGGTTATTTTATTCCCGCCCGGGCCGCAGGGGCAGCTGTCTGTTACTGTGCTGGATGTGGGGCAGGGAGACGGGATCTTTATCCGGGATCCAAAGGGCGGCACCTATTTGATCGACGGGGGCAGCAGTACAGAGGAGCAGATCGGAAAGTACCGGATCGAACCATTTCTTAAAGCAAAAGGGGAGAGCCGGATCGACTGGGTGCTGATCACCCATGGAGATCTGGATCATTACAGCGGGGCGGAAGAGCTGATCGAAAGAAGAGATCAGGGGATCACCATAGGAGCATTGGTACTGCCGCCGGAGGAACTATGGGAGGAACATTTGAAAACATTGGCGGGAAAGGCAGAAGAAGCGGGAATCCCTGTAATGGTGATCCATCCGGGACAAAAACTTGCCGGCGGAGGAATGACTTTAACCTGTCTGCATCCAAAAGAGGATTTTGCCGGGGAGCCCGGCAACGAGGCATCCATGGTGCTGGCCCTGCGGTATGGAGATTTTGATCTTCTGCTGACGGGAGATGTGGAAGGGACAGGGGAAGAAGTTTTGACGAAAAGGCTGAAAGAATCCTATGGAGAAATAAGCTGGGATGTGCTGAAAGTGGCTCATCACGGTTCGGGAAGCTCCACCGGGGAAGTTTTCCTGGAAGCGGCGCCGCCTGCCTATGCTGTGATTTCTGCTGGAGCAGACAATCGGTATGGCCATCCCCATCCGGATACAGTGGACCGGCTAAAGAAAGCAGGAAGCAAAGTTTGCTCTACGGCGGATTCAGGGGCGGTAGAGATAGAGACGGACGGGAAAACCATGACTATAACCGGGTTTTTGCAGTTGAATTAATTCTTGAAATTTAGTATACTTCTGTAGGAAGAAAAATTTTGAAATCATAGAAAAGAAAGAAGGAATCATTCATGACTTATGAAGAGGTATTACAGCAGGCAAGAACCTGTATCGGCGAGTATTGCAAAGCCTGTCCGGTCTGCAACGGCAAGGCCTGTTCCAATAAAATCCCAGGACCTGGCGCGAAAGGAACCGGAACGGTAGCGATCCAGAATTATGAGAAATGGCAGGAACTGTGCATCAATATGGATACCATCTGTGAGAATAAGCCGGTGGATACCAGTCTTTCGATTTTTGGCCAGACCATGCGCTATCCGATCTTTGCCGCGCCTATCGGATCGATGAAGATGCACTACGGCGATAAGTATGATGATCTGGAATATAACGATATCCTGGTATCTGCCTGCGCGGACGCTGGTATTGCGGCTTTTACCGGGGATGGAACCAATCCGGCGGTTATGGAAGGAGCCACCAAGGCCATTAAAAGCGCTGGCGGCCGCGGGATCCCAACGGTGAAGCCATGGGATATCAACACATTGAAAGAAAAGTTCGCGCTGGTAAGAGAATCAGGGGCTTTTGCGGCGGCTATGGATATTGATGCGGCCGGCCTTCCGTTTTTGAAGAATCTGACCCCGCCGGCGGGAAGCAAGACGGTGGAAGAGCTAAAAGAAGTCGTTGCGGCGGCTGGCGTGCCATTTGTGGTAAAAGGGATCATGACGGTGAAAGGGGCTTTGAAAGCAAAAGAAGCGGGAGCCTCCGCGATCGTAGTATCCAATCATGGCGGCCGGGTTCTGGATCAGTGTCCGACCACCGCGGAAGTTCTGCCGGAGATCGCAGAAGCGGTGGGAGCGGATATGAAGATCCTGGTGGACGGCGGAATCCGTTCAGGCGTAGATGTATTTAAGGCTCTGGCCCTGGGAGCGGACGCGGTATTGATCGGCCGTCCATTTGTGACTGCCGTCTATGGAGCTGCCGCAGAGGGAGTGAACGTGCTGGTTCAAAAGCTGGCGGATGAACTTGCCGACACAATGGCGATGTGTGGAGCTCACAGTTTAGATGAGATTACGAGGGATATGATCAGATAATCTATGAAAAGTCTAAATGAAGACATTAAAACAGGACAGTTTAAGCAGGTATACCTCCTCTATGGAGAGGAGGCGTACCTGAAGAAGCAATACAAAGAAAGGCTTATCAAGGCCATGCTGCCGGAAGGCGATACGATGAACTATGCCTGCTATGAGGGAAAGGGCATCGACAGCGCGGAGCTTATCGATCTTGCGCAGACTATGCCTTTTTTTGCGGAGCGCAGGCTGATCGTGGTAGAGAATTCCGGTTTTTTTAAGAGTTCTGAGCCGCAGCTTGCCGACTACCTACAAGAGGTGCCGGAGACAGCCTGCTTTCTTTTTGTGGAAAATGAGGTAGACAAAAGAGGCAGGATGTACAAGGCTGTGAAGGCTAAGGGACGGGCTGTGGAGCTGGGGCGCCAGGATGAGAAAACCTTGCTCTACTGGATTGCCGGCTGTATGAAGCGTGAAAGGAAGCAGATCACAGAGAAAGCGGCCCGCCATCTGGTAGAGCGGGCAGGAACGGATATGGAGAATCTGACCCAGGAGATGGACAAACTATTTGCCTATACTATGGGAAGAAGTCAGATCACGGAAGAGGACATCGATGCGATCTGCACCGTTCAGATCACCAACCAGATCTTTGACATGGTGGAAGCAGTCGCGAAGCGGCAGCAGAAGAAAGCCCTGGAATACTACTATGACCTGCTGGCATTGAAGGAACCTCCCATGCGGATCTTGTATCTTTTGGCCAGGCAGTTCCGGCTTCTTCTGGAAGTCAAAGAATTGATGAAAACCGGCGCGGACAAAGCGCGGATCGCAAAAGTGGCGAAACTGCATCCTTTTGTGGCGGGAAAATATATGCGGCAGTGCCGGGACTTTAAAAGCGGGGAGCTAAGAAGCGCTATGGAAGAGGCGGCAGAACTGGAAGAGGCAGTAAAGACAGGGCGGCTGGGAGACCGGATGAGTGTGGAGCTGTTTATTGCTTCCAGGACGAAACAGGCGTCTCCAAGCAGAAACTAGCAAGCAGAAACTAGATTGAAGACTTACGCGGCAAACTTAGTTTGATAGAAATGATACCAGGAAGAAAGGACAGACAATGGCAGAGATAGATCAGAGCAAAATTCGTAATTTTTGTATCATCGCCCATATCGACCACGGAAAATCCACGCTGGCGGACCGGATCATTGAGATGACGGGACTTTTGACCAGCAGGGAGATGCAGTCGCAGGTGCTGGACAATATGGAGCTGGAGCGGGAGAGAGGGATCACTATCAAAGCCCAGACAGTTCGGACAGTATACAAGGCTAAGGATGGAGAAGAATATATTTTCAATCTGATTGATACCCCAGGGCACGTGGACTTTAACTATGAGGTATCCAGAAGCCTGGCGGCCTGCGACGGCGCGATCCTGGTGGTGGATGCGGCTCAGGGGGTGGAAGCCCAGACTCTGGCGAATGTATATCTGGCGCTGGATCATGATCTGGACGTGATGCCGGTCATCAATAAGATTGACCTTCCAAGCGCGGAACCAGAGCGGGTGATCGAGGAGATTGAGGACGTGATCGGGATCGAAGCTTCCGATGCGCCCCAGATTTCCGCGAAGACGGGGCTGAATGTGGATCAGGTTCTGGAACAGGTGGTGGAAAAGATCCCGGCGCCCCAAGGCGATCCCAATGCGCCGCTGAAAGCCCTGATCTTCGATTCCGTCTATGATTCTTATAAAGGTGTGATCGTGTTCTGCCGGATCAAAGACGGAGTGGTGAAAAAAGGTACGCCGATCCGGATGATGGCTACAGGAGCCAAGGCGGAAGTGGTGGAAGTAGGTTATTTTGGGGCTGGCCAGCTGATCCCCTGTGAAGAACTGAGCGCGGGCATGGTAGGCTATATTACTGCCAGCCTGAAGAATGTGAAAGAAACCAGAGTTGGAGATACAGTGACCAACGCCCAGAATCCCTGCGCGGAGCCTCTGCCTGGATATCGGAAGGTCAATCCTATGGTGTACTGCGGCATGTATCCGGCGGATGGGGCGAAGTATCCGGATCTGAGAGACGCGCTGGAAAAATTGCAGTTAAACGATGCGTCTCTTCAGTTTGAACCGGAGACTTCAGTGGCTCTCGGCTTTGGGTTCCGATGCGGCTTCTTGGGGCTTTTGCACCTGGAGATCATCCAGGAGCGGCTGGAACGGGAATATAACCTGGATCTTGTAACAACGGCGCCCAGCGTTATTTATAAGGTTTATAAGACGGATGGCGAAGTGATCGATCTGACGAATCCCACCAATCTGCCGGATCCATCGGAGATTGATTACATGGAAGAGCCGGTGGTGAAAGCGGAGATCATGGTGACGTCAGAGTACATCGGATCTATCATGGATCTGTGCCAGGAGCGGCGGGGCGTGTACGAGGGAATGGAATACATTGAAGAGACCCGTGCGGTCCTGCGTTATAAGCTTCCGCTCAACGAGATCATTTATGATTTCTTTGACGCTCTCAAATCCCGGTCCAGAGGGTATGCTTCCTTTGATTATGAGCTGGCCGGCTACGAGCAGTCTGAATTAGTGAAGCTGGATATCCTGATCAACAAGGAAGAAGTGGACGCGCTGTCCTTCATTGTCCACGGGGATACGGCTTATGAGAGAGGCCGGAAGATGTGCGAGAAGCTCAAAGAAGAGATTCCGCGCCAGCTTTTCGAGATTCCGATCCAGGCGGCGATCGGCAGTAAGATCATTGCCAGGGAGACCGTGCGCGCTCTGCGCAAAGACGTGCTGGCCAAATGTTACGGCGGAGATATCACCCGGAAGAAGAAGCTTTTGGAGAAGCAAAAAGAAGGAAAGAAGCGGATGCGCCAGGTGGGCAATGTAGAGATTCCGCAGAAGGCCTTTATGAGCGTTTTGAAGCTGGATGATAAATAAGAGAGGTTCTTGTATGAAACCCTTAGAATTATATCTTCATATTCCTTTTTGCGTCAGCAAGTGTAAATACTGTGATTTCCTGTCCGCTCCGGCCGGTGAGGAGGAGCGGCAGGCCTATGTGGAAAACCTTTGCCGGAAGATCCGTTCCTACGGAGAATTGGCAGAGGTTTCTTCGGTTGTCAGCATTTTCCTGGGCGGCGGTACGCCGTCCATCCTGAAAGCAGAGCAGACGGAAGCGGTTTTTCAGGCGATCTGGGAGACATTTACCTTAGCAAGGGATGCGGAGATCACTACGGAGATGAATCCGGGGACAGTGACGCGGGAAAAACTGAAAACATACCGGAAGGTGGGCATCAACCGGCTGAGTATCGGCCTGCAGTCCATGGATGACCAAGAGTTAAAGATGTTGGGAAGGATCCATACCGTTCAGGATTTCCTGGATACTTACCGGCTAGCCAGAGAGGAAGGCTTTAGGAATATCAATGTGGACTTGATCTCGGCGATCCCTTATCAGACGGTGGAAAGCTGGGATCAGACTCTTAGGAGGACGGCGGAGCTTGGGCCGGAGCATATTTCCGCCTACAGTCTGATCATCGAGGAAGGAACGCCTTTCTATGAGCGATACGGAGAAGGAGGGCACGCGGATGAACTGCCCGGTGAAGAAGCAGAGCGGCAGATGTATTACGATACAGCCAGGATTCTGGCGTCCTACGGATATCACCGCTATGAGATCTCCAATTATGCCAAGAAAGGGTACGAGTGCAGGCATAACCTGGGATACTGGAACCGGACCGACTACCTGGGCATCGGGAGCGGAGCCGCTTCTTTGATCGATAACCGCCGCTGGGCAGAGGGTGAAGAGCCACAGGAGCTGACCCTGCAGGAACAGATGGAAGAATACATGTTTCTGGGCTTGAGGAAAACGGAAGGAGTGTCGCTGGAACAGTTTGCGGAGAATTTCGGAAGTTCTATGGACCGTGTATACAAAGAGGTGCTGGAGCGGATGTACCGCCTGGGATTGATGGAGAAAAAAGGAGAGTATGTGCGGTTGACCGAGCGAGGGATCGATGTCAGCAATTCAGTGATGAGCGAGTTCTTGTTGTAATTGGGGACGGGGGATTTTTAAAAATCCCCCGTCCCCAATTGACATCCGCACATCGTTTTCCCGGATATTGGGTCGTTCCAATAATACAATTCTTCAGGCTCTGCCACCCGGAACATGGGAAAGAGAGATTCCATATTTGGACAGATTTCCGGAAAGATGTTCCTGCATTGGATAAAAAGATCTGGATGATAGATTTTTGTTCGATGGTCGTTCCAAATAGCGCAGTAAAAGATACCTGCTTCGATCAGATCCTGGAACATATGGCTTCCATAACTTAGCTCCGGAAGGTATCCGGCCCCGCTGTCGGAGACTTCGCAGATGCCTCTAAACCCGGAGATATCCGCGAATCTGACGGGGACACCCAGCTCTGGGGAGGAGGTGCCCAGGCGGCCTGGAGATAAAAGGAGAAGATGTTTTCCTTTTCCCCGATAAAACCGATTGATTTGTCCTACTGCTTCTGCGGCCTGGGATTTCAGGCTGTAAGGATAGTTGTAGTAGGCTGTGGGGTCAATCTGGACGACAACATCAATCTTTTCTTTGACGGAATTTCCCATGGAAGAATTCTGAAGGGAAAAGAAGATGTCTTTGTCCGCCAATAAAGGGATCTCTACAGATGATCCTTGATGACCGGTGTACAGAGGCCGGCATTGGAGCAGATTTATTACAAAACGGCCTTGTTCGTCCAGGTTGACAGTATATTCGATGTCTACCGGATGTTCATAAACCTTCTCCAGAGTGTGGAGGATCTGCCGCATAATGTCTGTGAATTCTTTGTTTTCCAGAAGTTTCTGGCAGGTAATGAACCAGACCTGCCGGCGCCGGTTCATCCGTTCCAGGGTAGCTTCAGCCTCATAGTCTCTTTCCATAACCGCTTTTTTATACCACAGTGGGAGCTGCTCGATCAGAGAGTCGGCGGAAATGGTGACGAGAGCATTTTGGCTGGTGTCCAGAACATCCAGGTTCCTCTGGGAGAAACGATGCCTGTCTGCGGCAGTGCTGTGCATAGAGGCGGAAGGACGGTCCAGATTCGCCAGCCTGGGATAATCATTTTCTGTCCGGTCTACCGCTCGTGTCCCAAGTCCGGCCACGATCCTAAGAAGGCCCGCAGAGGGATCCATATCGGAGTTCCAGCGATAAACGCTGTAACTATAACCAACTCCGGCGGCGGAGGGGAAGAAGTAAGGGCCGTGGTAGGAGCCGGAAACTCTTTGGACCAGAACGGCCATTTGCTCATCGTGTTGTTCCAATCCTCTTTGCCTTCGATATTCCAAGGCGGAGAGATCCATGGTACTGGCGTAAACGGCGCGCACCGCATCTTCGAAGGCCAAGAGACGCTCCTCCGGGGTACCCTGATTGACGCAGAAAACAGACTCGTATTTGCCGGCAAACGCATTCCCAAATCCGTCCTCCAGAAAGCTGGAAGAGCGGACGATGATCGGACTTTGCCCAAAATATTCGATGATAGACCGGAATTTCTCACGGATGTCAGGAGGAAAAGTTCCAGACAAGAGGGCGTTCCTCAGGTCTTGAGCCTTCTTAAAGTACCCGTCCTGCGTCCGCTGGGCAATGCGGGTTTCCCAGCAGTTGTTGGAGACGATATAAGTATAGAAGACATCGGAACCGATATAAAAAGAATCATGAGGTTCCTGATGTGCCAAGTATTGAGGAAGATGCTGATGGACGATCTTGCGGGCAAGCAGCATGCCGCAGGCTTTCCCGCCGATAGAACCGCTTCCAGCCATTCGGTCCCGGATGAGAAAATAGTCTTTAGGAGAAAAGTACTTCTTGATCATTTCCTGCAGGCGGGAATCTCTGGTCAAAGTGCTTTCCAGAATCTGCTGTTCTGTGTCCAGGTCAAAAGTTCCTCTCCGATAAGCCTCTCTGGCCATGGAGAAGAAGCGGTCATGACTGTCATAATTTTGGTCCGTCATTTCTGTTTCTTCCTCTTCCAGCAGCTGGTAATACCGGCTTAAGGCTACGCCGTCTTCTAAGGTGCGGAAGGCCCCGGACGCCTGGTCATAAGAGTGGGGAAGAAACATTTTGGCAGAATATCGGTTCCATACTTTGAGAGGGTGCAGATAGAGAGCGTCTCCGGTATGGACATCAAGAAGGAGCTGAGTGGTATCCCGTATCCTGGCTACAGCCTCATAGGAGTGGCGCCCCCGCAGGAGCGGGAAATAAGCTACGGTGTCCAGACGAAATAAGAAGGGACAGGTTACCTGGAAGAAATTCCCCATCATAAGATCTGTATACCAGGCAGATTGAAGGGAAGAGAGGCTGTCAAAAATGTAGAACGCGTCCCGTCCCTCTTTTGCGATGCATTGGTAAATGTCTACCGTAAACGCCTCAAACCCTTTATCCGGGTCGAATTCGCGGATTTTAAGGCCGGGACGCGGAGTCAGTAAAGGCTCATGGCCCGCGAAGCGCATATAGATCAGATTACGCCCGTCCTGAATCGCCTGCCGGGCAAATGGCTCGGCAAAGAAGCGGAATTCTTCCAGGGCAGTCACACGCCACACTACATTGTCGCCCATGCGGATATGATCCAATAGAGCATCTACGCCGGAGAACCCGCTGCTGATCTTGTCAAACGCACTCATAAGATATTCCTCCTTCTGCAAATGAAATAGGGTTTTTAGTTCAGACATGAAAAAAGGACGCGCAGAACTTCTGCGGCGCCCTTGCCGGTCGTGTTTTCTCTTATTATATCAGAATTACTAGTAATTTCCAAGTTCTCCTAAGTAACGGTCGATCTTTTTCAGCCGTTTCTCAATGCCCTTTACCTGATGGCTGATCACGTCCAACAGGATTTCCGCCGCAAACTGGGGAGCGATCATTGAATTAAAAAAAGTACTGCTGTCTACCGGAACTGTGATCAGGGCGGAAGCGTACGGGGCCAGCAGGGCGCTTGGCTTATCGGTGATGACTACGATGGAAGCGCCGGCTTCCTTGGCCATTTCCACAACACAGCGGTCCACAGATGAATACCTGGGGAAACTAAACACGATCAGGCAGTCGTCCTTGGTGATGCTGCAGATGTGATCGATTGGACTGATGGAGCTGGAAGCGGTGGTTTCCACGTTTGGAAGCATGTGCTTCAGATATAGAAGAAAATAATCGCCAAGACAGGCGTTCCCGCGGGTGGCAACAATATATCTGCGCCGGGCCTTGATGATCAGCCCGGCGGCTTCGCGAAAAGAAGCGCTGGTATTGTTGACGAAAACGGTTTCTAGATTTTTGGCGGCATTATTGAAATGGAGCTGGATATATTCAGAATCTTTCCCAAGCTTTGAGGCCTTGGCAGCCCGCTGGGAAGGGACGGTAATAGAACTGGAAATGTTTAAAACCTTCCCCTGATAGCTTTTCCTCAGCGCTTTTTGGAAATCCATAAATCCGGAGAACCCAAGAGAGCGGCTGAAGCGGATAACGGAAGATTCGCTGACGGAAAGCTTTTGGGCAATTTCTGTGGAGGTCATAAAGCAAGCCTCGGAGGAGTTGTCGAGGATAAATTCCGCGATGGTCTTCTGTGTTTTGGTCAGATTTGCGTTATGGATTAGTTCGTGTAGTTCTTTCATAGGTTAAATGCCTCCGGTGATGCGTTCTATTCTATGATAATTTAATCACGAATCCTGCAAAGATGCAAGGAAATTGTAAAGACAATTTGAAAAAACTACCCGTATTCAAAAGGATTTGTGAAAAAAATAACTTTTATTGAATAATAGAGAACCTTATGTTACTATAATTTTAAAGACAAATGAATAATATTCTTCACAAAAGAAACTTTGTGAAAAATATTGTTCATTTACTTTCTGCACACTGCGGAAGCGGAACGGAAAATTTTTAAATTTAGGAGGTAGAGATAAGTGAAAGTAGGATGTGTAAAAGAAATCAAAAACAATGAGTTTCGTGTGGGTATGACTCCTGACAATGTAAAGATTTATGTTGGAGCGGGACACGAGGTTTATATCGAAAAAGGCGCTGGAGTCGGTTCCGGATTTACCGATGATGAATATGCGGCAGCCGGAGCGAAGATGATCGATACGGCTAAGGAAGTATGGGATACAGTAGAAATGATGATCAAGGTTAAAGAGCCTCTGCCGGAAGAGTATCCGCTGTTCCACGAGGGACTGATCCTCTATACATATCTGCACCTGGCGGCGGACAAACCGCAGACAGATGCTCTGTTGAACGGCAAAGTAAAAGGTGTCGCTTATGAGACTTTATTTGATCCAAAACAGGGCGGACTTCCGCTGCTTGCTCCTATGAGCCAGATCGCCGGACGTTTGAGTATCCAGGAAGGCGCAAAATATCTTGAGAAGACATTCGGCGGAGAAGGTGTTCTCCTTGCTGGTGTTCCGGGAACTCCGAAAGCAAATATCGTAATCCTGGGCGGCGGTAATGTAGGAACAAACGCATGTAAGATCGCGGTAGGCATGGGCGCAAATGTAACGATCATGGACATCAGCCTTCCAAGACTGGCTTATCTGGATGACCTGTTTGGAGCGCGGGTACAGACTCTTGTTTCCAATGACGCCAACATCGAGAAAGCTGTTAAAGAGGCGGATCTGGTGATCGGTTCTGTTCTGATCCCAGGAAAAGCCGCTCCGAAGATCTTTAAGAAGAAATACCTCAAAGAAATGAAGCCAGGCGCTGTATTCGTTGACGTTGCGGTTGACCAGGGCGGATGCGGTGAGACCACAAAGGTAACTTATCACGACGATCCGATCTTCGTTGAAGATGGCGTAGTTCACTACTGTGTAGGAAATATGCCGGGAGCTGTTCCGAGAACATCTACGATCGCTTTGACCAACGCGACCGTATTCTACGGACTGCAGATCGCGAACAAAGGATTGGAGCAGGCATGTAAAGATAATGAAGTGATCTACTCCGCGATCAATACTTATGACGGCAAACTGACCTGCAAGAACGTTGCGGACAGCTTTGACTGCTATGAATATGTAGACATTAAGACTCTGTGTTAATGACCGACACTTATCTTAGAAATTTCCAAACTTAATTCCTTCAAAGTTGCGAGAAGGGGCCTGCGGCGAAAAGCCGCGGGTCCCTTTGCGCTTCTAAAAACAACTTGCTTTCCTATGCCACGTGTGCTAATGTATATATAACAAAAGAAAAAGGTGATTTTATGATAATAGAAATCGATTTTAACAGTGACGAGGCAATCTATGTGCAATTGCAGAATCAGATCATTATGGGGATTGCTACAGCGACGATCCATGAGGGAGATACATTGCCCTCTGTTCGGCAGCTGGCTGATATGGTGGGAATCAATATGCATACAGTCAATAAAGCTTATTCTGTTTTGAAGCAGGAAGGGTTTATTCAGCTTGACCGGCGAAGAGGCGCGGTGATCGCCATTGATGCCAATAAGGCTCAGACGCTTTTGGAGCTGAAGAGGCAGCTGCGGATTCTGCTGGCCAAAGGGAGTTGTAAAAACATTTCCCGTGAAGAGGCGCACGAGCTGGTAGATGAGATTTTTGACGAGTATAGAAAGGGAAGGACAGAATGAATTATACGGAACAGGCAAAGGAAGCGCTGAGGATCGCTGGAGTTGAGGCTAGAGAACTGAAGCATCCATATATAGGAACAGAACATCTGCTCTTGGGATTGCGGAAGGTGTATACCGGCGTGGCAGGGCAGGTCCTTGCGGCGAACGGGGTGGATGAAGAGAGTATTCTGAAAATCGTGGATGAACTGGTATCGCCGGTAGGGAATACAGTCGTAAAAGAAAGGGCCGGAAACAGTCCCAGGTTAGAATATATTCTGGAGGAAAGCCAGGCGGAAGCAGTTCGTTTCCATTCGGAACAGACGGGGACGGAACATATGCTTCTTGCCCTTCTGCGGGATGTGGACTGCGTCGCCACCAGGATCCTTTTGACTCTGGGGATCAGCTTGCAGAAATTGTTCCAGGATATTTTGGAAGTCCTGGGAGCAGACCCGCGGGAATATCAAGATGAGATGAACCAGGAAAATGTACGGAAAAAGGAAGGTGTACTGGAACAATTCGGTACGGATCTTACCGCACAGGCAGAGGAAGGGAAGCTGGATCCCGTGATTGGGAGAAAAGAGGAGATTGGCCGGCTTATGCAGATCTTAAGCAGAAGGACGAAGAATAATCCCTGCCTGGTTGGCGAGCCTGGAGTTGGAAAGACCGCGGTGATCGAAGGGCTGGCTCAGCAGATCGCGGCCGGCGTGGTCCCGGACAGCATGAAGAATAAGCGGATCCTGACCATGGATTTGGCGGGAATGGTGGCTGGCTCCAAGTACCGAGGAGAATTTGAAGAGCGGATGAAACGTCTGATACAGGAAGTAAAAGCGGCGGGAAATATCATCCTTTTCCTGGATGAGGTCCATACGATCATCGGAGCCGGCGGCGCGGAGGGAGCCATTGACGCCTCCAATATCCTGAAGCCCTCCCTGGCAAGAGGGGAACTTCAGCTGATCGGGGCGACTACTATTGTGGAGTATCGGAAATATATTGAAAAAGATGCGGCGCTGGAACGGCGGTTCCAGCCTATTATGGTGGAGGAACCGACACAGGAGCAGTGTCTGGAGATATTGAAAGGCCTGAAAGCAAAGTATGAGGCTCACCATCGCGTAACGATTGAAGAAGAAGCGCTGGAAGGAGCGGTATATTTAGCGGACCGGTATGTGAGCGATCGATTTTTGCCGGATAAGGCGATCGATGTGTTGGATGAGGCCTGTTCAAAAGTAAGCCTGCGGGGATTCAAAGCGCCGGATTCTATTTATGAGCTGGAAGAGCTGACTGCCCGTCTGCGGGGAGAGATCGAGGAATCCATCCGGCAGGGGGATATGGCGGAAGCGGCGCTTCTGAACCGGGAGAAAGAAGAGGCATCTAAGAAATTAGAGAAGACGAGAGAACGCTTCCAGAAGAGAAATGCGGGAAAGGAAATCCATGTTGCGGAGTCAGACATCGCGGATGTGGTCTCTGAGTGGACCAAGATACCGGTACAGAGGCTCCAGGAATCTGAAGGGGAACGGCTTCGAAAACTGGAAGTCACTCTGCATAAGAGAGTGATCGGCCAGGATGAGGCGGTGTCGGCGGTTGCGAAAGCGGTAAGGCGCGGCCGGGTAGGACTGAAAGACCCCAGGCGTCCTATTGGTTCTTTTTTGTTTCTTGGGCCTACCGGAGTGGGAAAAACGGAGCTGTCCAAGGCTTTGGCAGAAGCTTTGTTCGGAAATGAGGATTCGATGATCCGTGTTGATATGTCTGAATACATGGAGAAACACAGCGTGGCCAAGATGATCGGTTCTCCTCCGGGGTATGTGGGACATGAGGACGGGGGGCAGCTCAGCGAGCAGGTGAGGAGGCATCCTTATTCTGTAGTCCTGTTTGATGAGATTGAGAAAGCCCATCCGGATGTGTTCAATATCTTATTGCAAGTCCTGGACGACGGACATATTACAGATTCTCAGGGGCGGAAAGTAAATTTCGCGAATACGGTGATCATAATGACTTCCAATGCGGGGGCCCAAGCGATCATAGATCCTAAAAGACTGGGATTCAATGCCAAAGAAGATGCGGCAGACGATTATAAGAGAATGAAAAGCAGTGTTATGAATGAAATCAAGCTGATCTTCCGGCCGGAATTCCTAAACCGGATCGATGAGATCCTTGTGTTCCATCCTCTCGGCAAAGACGAGATGAAACGGATCGTTGGTCTGATGTGCAGAGAATTTGCGGACAGGGCAAAAAATCAGCTTGGCATCCATCTTACTGTCCGGGACTCAGTGAAAAAACATATCGTGGAAAAAGGAACGGATCAGAAGTATGGAGCCCGTCCTTTACGCCGCGCTATGCAGAATATGCTGGAAGATAAACTGGCGGAAGCGCTGCTGTCCGGCGAGATAAAAAGAGACAGCGATGTGGTCGTTGGAATGTCTAAAAAAGAAATAAAATTTATTTCAAAGACTACAAAATAAAAGGGAATTGATATATAATAGGGGATACAAAAGAAGAACCTAGGAGGAAAATGAAATGGCAGCAGTGAGGGAGCTTTTAAGAGCTGAGGCAGACGGAACGCTCAGTTTTGGAGACTACACCTTAGAAAGTAAGACAAAACTGGACGGTTTTGAATTCCAGGGCGATCTCTACAAGGTCAAAACTTTTTCTGAGATCACAAAGCTTGAGAGAAATGGAATGTTTGTATATGAATCTGTTCCGGGAACAGCGGTAGAACAGTTTCAGGCGACAGAACAAGAGATTTCTTTCAATGTCTCCGGCGCTCAGGATGCCCAATTTACCTTAGAGCTTGAAGCGGACAGCGAATATACCGTTTATCTGGATGGAGCCGCGGCGGGCGACATGAAGACGAATTTAAGCGGAAAGCTCAGTGTCAGCACAGAATTGGCAGAAGGAGAGAGCGTTGCTGTAAGGATTGTCAAGAAATAAAAGAAAGAATACAATATAAAGGCGGAAGGGCTGCGGATCGCAGCCCTTTTTGCGGCATGGGAGAGAAGAATGGCAAAAGCGAAAAAGACGGTGTTTTTCTGCCAGAACTGCGGGCATGAAGAAACAAAGTGGCTGGGTCAGTGCCCGGCCTGCAAAGAATGGAATACCTTTGTGGAGGAGAAAGTGTCGGTATCTTCGCCTGGAAAATCCGGAATTGTGAAGGAAGAACGGGATAATCGTCCCGTTGCGCTGAAAAGTGTTGCTACAGATGAAGATGACCGGATACAGACAAAGATCGGAGAATTGGACCGAGTGCTGGGAGGCGGGATCGTGCCCGGCTCTTTGGTGCTGGTGGGCGGCGATCCGGGAATCGGGAAATCCACTTTGCTGCTGCAGGTCTGCCAGGCGCTTTCCGCGGGAAATAAGAATATCCTCTATATTTCGGGAGAAGAGTCATTGAAACAGATTCGCCTCAGAGCAAACCGGATGGGGGAATTTTCTGAGAAACTATATCTTTTATGTGAGACAAGCCTGGATAGGATACGAAATGTGATTGAAAAAAGCAGGCCGGATATGGTGGTGATTGATTCCATCCAGACTATGTATAATGAGGAGGTGGCATCGGCGCCGGGAAGCGTATCCCAGGTTCGGGAGTCTACGAATATCTTTATGCAGCTGGCAAAGGGGCTGAATATTTCTATTTTTATTGTGGGCCATGTGACAAAAGAAGGAACGGTGGCAGGACCTAGGGTGCTGGAGCACATGGTGGACACGGTGCTGTATTTCGAGGGAGACCGCCATGCCTCTTATCGAATCTTGAGGGCGGTCAAGAATAGGTTTGGTTCTACAAACGAAATCGGCGTTTTTGAGATGCGTACAGAAGGACTGGTGGAAGTGAAAAATCCTTCCGAGTTCATGTTAAGCGGAAAGCCGGAGAACGCTTCTGGCTCTGTTGTGGCCTGCGCGATGGAAGGAACCCGGCCTATGCTGATGGAAATCCAGGCCCTGGTCTGCCGCAGTAATTTTGGTATGCCAAGGAGGACGGCGGCAGGGTTGGATTATAACCGGGTGAACCTTCTGATGGCGGTGCTGGAGAAACGGGCGGGGCTTGCTCTTTCCAACTATGATGCCTATGTGAATATTGCGGGAGGGATCAGAATGAATGAGCCTGCGGTGGACTTGGGCGTTGTGATGGCCATTGCATCCAGTTATCGGAATAAACCGATTCCCGATGATATGATCGTATTTGGAGAAGTGGGCCTAAGCGGCGAGGTGCGCGGGGTCACTATGCCGGAGCAAAGAGTGACAGAGGCGAAGAAGCTGGGGTTCAAAAGCTGTATCGTGCCAAAGGTATCTGAGGATGCACTGAAGGGGATAGAAGGAATCCGGATTATTGGAGTGGGTTCTGTCAACCAGGCGATCAGTGTGCTGTAATTGCGGAAAGGGCTGCCCCAATTTGGAGACATTCCTTCCGTGCGTTATTTTGATTTATAGGTTTCT
>OGXS01001024.1_pt1 | contig 21043 bp, 20 predicted proteins | sample 1576371 | NCBI WGS metagenome assembly OGXS01 (sample SAMEA3541475, study PRJEB24748) | human gut metagenome | biome: human gut; feature: human-associated habitat; material: faeces | place: China | collected 2012
AGGCTAAGATTGATCTGGCAATCTCTATGATTACATTAAAATATACACAGTCCAACTCTGTATGTTTCGTAAAAGACGGACAGGCAATCGGTATCGGTGCAGGACAGCAGTCCAGAATCCATTGTACACGTCTTGCAGGAGGCAAAGCAGATAACTGGTGGCTCAGACAGTCACCGCAGGTTATGAATCTTCCATTCGTAGATGGAATCAGACGTGCAGACAGAGACAATGCGATCGATCTCTATATGGGAGACGATTACATGGACGTGCTTGCAGACGATGCATGGCCGGCAATCTTCAAAGAAAAACCGGAAGTATTCACAAGAGAAGCCAAGAGAGAATGGCTGGACAAACTGACCGATGTTGCACTTGGCTCAGATGCATTCTTCCCATTTGGGGATAATATCGAGCGTGCGCATAAGAGTGGTGTAAAATACATTGCACAGCCGGGTGGATCCGTACGTGATGACAATGTAATTGCAACATGTAATAAATATGATATGGTGATGTCATTTACCGGAATCCGTTTATTCCATCACTAATCGGGATATAATATAAGAGACACATCCTAAAGTTGATACTATATATGTCGCAGAAAGCGGGAAGGTTACGTAAGAGCGTAGCTTTCCCGTTTTTTTATACATATGAAGAAAAATGTAGCAGGATTCCGGCAGTTGTCCGGCATTTATTTCTTCAAAAATAATTCTAAATAGGCTAAAATAGGAGAAAAGAAAGAAGGTGATGCAATGTCAGTGATAGAATTATTGATCGTATCCGTTGGATTATCGATTGATGTATTTGTAGCAGCGGTCTATATGGGGGCTGGATTTTCAAAAATCAGATGGAAGAACCTGATTCTGCTGAGTATCCTGTTTGGCGGTATCCAGTTGGGAACGCTTGTTCTGGGCAATCTGATCACATTACTTCCGTTATTATCCATTACCAGGACGAAGACAGCGGCTGACAGATGGGAAGGTCTGACGGTACTGATTTTTGCTGCAATCGGAATCTATATGATTATCAAAGGGATAAAGAAAAAGAATGTACTGGAACGGAGAAAAGACGAGATTGAATGGAAGAAAACAACGCTTCTAGCCATGGTGACAAGTGTGGATGCATTCTTTGTCGGAATGGGGCTCGGTTTTTTGGATACAGCTATGATCGAGGAGTCATTGGTGTTACTTCCGGTGACGGTTCTGGAAGCTGTGATCGGTATATTTGCAGGATACAGATTAGGATTGAAAGAAAACAGGCGTGCATACTGGATTGGAGGAGCGCTCCTTTTACTTGCCAGTTTTGATGTAATTCTCCATTATTATATGTGAAAATGGAGCAAATTGACAGTAGATTTTGCCGGATAACAGGACTATAATTATTTATTACAGGATATCCGAGATAAATTAAGGTGATGAGATGGAGCGAAAAAGTGAATTGACAAAAGCACTATTGGGAGAAAAATTTAAAGAACTGGTAGCGAAAAAAGGATTTGAAAAACTGACGATCAAGATGATCACGGATGCAGCAGGAGTGATCCGTCCGACATTTTATAATTATTTTCAGGATAAATATGAAGTGATGGAATGGCTTCTGTGGGAAGATGTATTTAAAGAAGTCTCAGAACTTATGGAGCAGGAACGTGGAATGGAGTCCTTAAAGCTGCTGTTTCGGAAATTTGAAGAAGATAAGACTTATTACGAAAAAGTATTTGAAGTGACTGGTCAGAATTCTTTTGAGGAGATGCTGTATGGACAGATTTTTAATATGGAAGAAATTCTGGTAAAGCATCATCCGTTAAAACACTTAAGTAATATGCCGCACGTCGACGAAAAGGTATTTCTGGAATTTCATGCAATATCATTGGTGAATGGACTGAAATATTGGCTTATCCGGGAAAGCAAAAATATTTCGGCGGGAGATGCAATGGAATTTTATCAGTATATGATGTCACATTCAATCCTGGATCTGTTGGACATTGAGAATACGGAGAAAAAATAAAGGGTTTCACTACACAGAGTGGAACCCTTTTCCTATAATCTCGCTGGTATTGGATATCAGTAAGAATGCACCAGTTGTATGAGCTTTTATGAAATTACGAAGCTTGATTGCTTCATTTGGACTAAGTACAGTCAGGATGATATATTTGTCATCGCCTGTGAAGGCACCCTGTGCGAGTACGATTGTTGCACCTCGTTTCAGGTCATTTTTGATAAATTCACAGATTGGTTCCGGCTCGCTGCATACCACGTGAAAATACTTCGAACGATTCAGACTTTCGATCAGGCTGTCGATCAATGTAGAACGCAGCGTAAGACCAAGCAGTGAATAAAGACCGGTTTTGATATCAAATACAAAGAAACCGGCTATTGTGAATAAGATGTCGGAAGCAAGCAATCCCTTCCCGATGTCAACACTGGTGTATTTCTTCAATATCATGGCAATGACATCCGTTCCCCCGCTGGATGCGCCGATATTGAAGAGGATTGCCGAACCGATGGCAGGAAGTACGATCGCAAAGATCAGTTCCAGCATAGGTTCGTTGGTGAGAGGGTGACTCATTGGATAAATACGTTCCAGTCCGGACAGAGTAACAGAAAGTAAGATACTGCTATATGCTGTCTGTGCAGCGAATTTTTTCCCGAGAACGAAAAGTCCTATGATCAGAAGGAGCATATTCGCGATGAAGGAAAAATCACTGGCCGAAAGTGGAGTGAATTTTGCGACGAGTACCGCAAAACCGGTGATACCGCCAAACGTAAAGTTATTGGCGAACTTGAAAAAGTAGATACCCACTGCCATGATTAACGTACTGACAGTGAGTAATGTAAAGTTTTTTAAATGTCCTTTCATTTGAAAATTCCCCAGTTTTCCTTTTGTAATTATTAAATTTTTATATCTTCAATGATTGTAACGCTCATATATGGAAAAGTCAACGGATTGATGCTATATTATTAAGAGACAAAATATTCAGAAAAATGACGGGGAGGACAAGAAAAAATGAAACTTTTTTGGCAGAAGGCGGAAGTTCAGAAATTTGAGCACGCAAAAGATTTTGCAGAAGAATATAATATAGGAAAGAAAGACTTTATTCTTGCAAGTAAAAGCACATATGAGGCATATTTTACAGCGCTTGGATTAGAGGCACATGTAGAATATAAAAGCAAATATGGAAAAGGTGAGCCTACGGACGAGATGATCGATGCATTACTGGCAGATTTCCGTAAGACAGACTGTGACAGAATTATTGCGATCGGAGGAGGCGCAGTTATCGATATGGCTAAGATCCTGGTACTCGCAGGAGAGTATAGTGCGGAAGAAATCTTTGGAAGAAAGGTTCCGCTTAAGAGAGCAAAAACGTTGATCGCAGTACCAACTACGTGTGGTGCGGGGTCAGAGGTCTCGAATGTATCAATCGCAGAATTTACAAAGCTGCATACCAAGATGGGGCTTGCTGTCGACGAGATTTATGCAGACCGTGCGGTATTGATTCCGGAATTGCTGACAGGACTTCCATATTCATTTTTTGCAACGAGTGCGATCGATGCATTTATCCATGCGATTGAATCTTATGTGTCTCCGAAAGCTACTTTGTATACACAGATGTTCAGTATGAAGGCAATGGAAATGATCATGGAAGGCTTCCGTAAAATTGCAAAACATGGAGAAGTATTCCGAATGAATCTGCTGGATGACTTCCTGACGGCAAGTAACCTTGCCGGAATTGCATTTGGCAATGCCGGAACAGGAGCGGTACATGCCATGTCTTATCCGTTAAGTGGTGTCTATCATGTTACACACGGAGAAGCAAATTACCAGTTCCTTACAGCAGTATTTGCAAAATATCAGGAATTAGATCCAGATGGCAGAATTAAGGAATTAAATAGTTTCTTAAGCAATGTTTTAGAGTGCGATGCAGACTTGGTATATGTGGAGATTGGAAAACTTTTGGATCAGATCATTGCAAGAAAACCATTGCATGAATATGGAATGAGGGAAGAAGAGATCGAGAGTTTTGCTAAGACTGTAGAAGAGACACAGCAGAGACTTCTGAATCAGAGTTATGTAAAACTGACATGGCAGCAGATGGCAGAGATTTATAAAGAACTGTATTAAATGTTGAATGGTTTATTCCGCATCGGAACATACTATCCTTCATAAGAGGAGGATAGAAATAATGTATAAGTATTTACCCATTACGGATGTATACGCAAGAGAAATACTTGATTCAAGAGGAAATCCGACGATAGAAGTGGAAGTGCTGGCAGGAGATGAATTCTGCGGTCGGGCAAGTGTGCCATCCGGTGCATCGACCGGAAAGTATGAAGCACTGGAATTACGGGATAAAGAAGAACGGTACGGAGGGCTTGGCGTACAACAGGCAGCAGATCATGTTAATGCAAGGATTGCACCGGAAGTGATAGGTATGAACGTGTTGGATCAGGCGGCAGTCGATCAGACGATGATCAGGCTTGACGGGACAAAGAACAAGTCCAATCTCGGAGCCAATGCCATGCTTGGCGTGTCTCTTGCGACTGCAAGAGCAGCGGCAGGGGCGCTTGGACTGCCGCTGTATTCGTATCTTGGCGGTACGAATGTAAAGAAACTTCCGGTTCCGATGATGAATATCATGAACGGGGGAAGACATGCAGATAATACGATCGATATTCAGGAATTTATGATCATGCCTGTAGGTGCAGGAAATTTTAAGAATGGACTTCAGATGTGTGCAGAAGTATATCATGAACTGAAACAGCTTTTGAAACAGCTGGAATATAGTACCGCAGTGGGAGATGAAGGTGGATTTGCACCGGATCTTCATAATGCGGATGAGGTTTTGCGCCTGATGGTAAAAGCGGTAGAGAAAGCAGGATACCAGCCGGGAAAAGAAGTTGCGATCGCACTGGATGTAGCTGCATCGGAATTGTATGATAAGAATTTTAAGAAATATGTTTTCGACGGTGAGGCGAAGAAAAAAGGGTACAAGATTGTCCGTTCAGCAGAAGAACTGATTGATTACTATGAAGAAATGATAGAAAAATATCCGGTTGTATCCATTGAAGATCCGTTGGATGAAGATGACTGGGAAGGATGGAAAACTCTGACAGACAGGCTTGGAGAGCGGGTACAGTTAGTCGGTGATGACCTGTTCGTGACGAATACCCGAAGGCTTGCGAAAGGAATACGGAGAAAAGCAGCCAATGCGATACTGATCAAGGTAAATCAGATCGGGACTTTGACAGAAAGCTTTGAAGCAGTGAAGATGGCGCAGAATGCAGGATATAAGACTGTGATCTCACACCGGTCAGGAGAGACTGCAGATACCTTTATTGCAGATATTGCAGTAGCGGCAGAGGCAGGGCAGATTAAGACCGGGGCTCCATGCCGGTCAGAACGGGTGGAAAAATATAATCAATTGCTGAGGATTGAGGAAAGACTGGGAGATGTGGCTGAGTATCAGAACCCATTTGTACAAAAGACGGATGAGTTGAAAGATTCACTTGCCTTATAAGAAACCCTGTGATAAAATAAATATGGTTTATCCGCAGGAGGTGTGAATAGTGGACATTTTAAAGATTGTATTAATGATAATATTTGCAATAGACTGTATCGCATTAACCATAGTCGTGTTAATGCAGGAAGGTAAGTCAGCAGGGCTTGGTGCCATTAGTGGTATCGCTGATACTTACTGGGGACAGAACAAGGGACGTTCTATGGAAGGTGCACTGGTGAAGTCTACAAAATTCCTTGCGATTTTGTTTATTGTACTGGCAGCAGTGTTGAATTTAAAAGTATTTGCATAGGATAGAGCATATTTTTAGAAGATGAAAGGGACACTCCTGTATGGGGGTGTCCCTTTTTCAACGATGCAGGAGAGTATATGAATATGAGTAAGAAATTTGATAAGAGAAAAAAAGTCGTCTATGACCTGATCTGCGACGATTTATATACACCGATGAAATTTAAGGAACTGGCCATGCTTCTGCGTGTGGCAAAAGAAGACAGGGATGAGCTGCGCCAGATACTGGAATCACTGGAACAGGAAGGAAAGATTTATCTTTCCAAGAGAGGAAAGTACTGTAAAGGACATGCAAAGCGTCTGACCGGTGTATTCCGTGCAAGCCTTAAGGGATTCGGTTTTGTTGTACTGGATGAAGATGGTTCGGCAGATGTATTTATCGGAGAAGATGATATCTGTGGGGCGTTCGACGGAGACCATGTCGAGATTGTGCTGACAAAAGAGCCGGAGGGAAGAAGCCGTGAAGGAAAGATTGTGAAGATCCTGGAGCGTGGACTTTCGAAAGTGGTCGGACTGTATCGTATGAAGCCGGGCAAAAAGTTTGGATTTGTAATTCCGGATAATCAGAGACTGGATCAGGATATATTTGTACCGGTTGAAAAATCAAGAGGAGCAGTGGACGGACATAAAGTTGTAGTGGAACTGACTTCTTATGGAGAAAATGGGAAAAAACCGGAAGGAAAGATCGTGGAGATCATCGGACATCTGAATGACCCTGGGACGGATATTATGTCAATCGTAAAGGGGTATGATCTTCCGGTAGAATTTCCGGATAAAGTGTTAAGACAGGCAGAACGCGTAGCAAAGCCGGTCAGTGAAGCGGATATGAATGGAAGAAAAGACTTGCGCGACTGGCAAATGGTCACGATCGACGGGGAAGATGCAAAGGATCTGGATGATGCCGTGTCACTGGTAAAAGACGGTGAAAATTATATTCTGGGTGTGCATATTGCAGATGTAACAAATTATGTGCAGGAGAATAGTGCGCTTGACAGAGAAGCTTTAGAAAGAGGAACCAGTGTTTATCTCGTAGACCGTGTAATCCCGATGCTTCCACATACGCTTTCGAACGGAATGTGTTCATTAAATGCAGGTGAGGACCGGTTGGCATTGAGCTGTATTATGACGGTAGATCCGTCAGGAGAAGTGATTGCCCACGAGATTGCCGAGACGGTAATCCATGTGAACCGCAGGATGTCTTATACCAGTGTGAAAAAGATTCTGACTGATCATGATGAAGCTGAAACAGAAGAATACAGGGAACTGGTTCCGATGTTTGAACGGATGCAGGAGCTTTCCGGTATTTTAAGAGCCAGAAGAAAGAAACGAGGCTCGATTGATTTTGATTTTCCGGAGACCAAGATGATTCTGGATGAGAACGGAAAGCCGGTCGATATCAGACCATATGACAGAAATGTTGCGACGAAGATCATTGAAGATTTTATGCTTCTGGCAAATGAGACGGTGGCAGAAGACGGTTACTGGCAGGAACTTCCATTTTTATACCGCTCCCATGAAACACCGGATGAAGAAAAGATCCGTACGCTGGCAACATTTATCAATAATTTTGGATATTCTATGCATATAGGAGTAAATGAAATTAGACCAAAAGAAATTCAAAAGTTGCTTACAAAAGTAGAAGATACTCCGGAAGAGGCAATGATCAGCCGACTGGCATTACGTTCCATGAAGCAGGCAAAATATACGGTGGAGAATGATGGACATTTTGGACTGGCAGCTAATTATTATACACATTTTACTTCTCCGATCCGTAGATATCCGGATCTTCAGATTCACCGGATTATCAAAGATAATCTGCGGGGAAGAATGAATGCGGATAAGATGGAACATTATCGGTCTATCCTTCCGGAAGTGGCAAAGCGTTCCAGTGAGATGGAGCGTCGTGCAGATGAAGCAGAACGTGAGACAGTCAAACTAAAGAAAGTAGAATATATGCAGGCGCATATAGGAGAAGAATTTGAAGGTGTGATATCAGGAATAACAAAATGGGGCATGTATGTGGAACTTCCGAATACGATAGAAGGTCTGGTTCATGTAACGAATATGACGGATGATCATTATGAATATAATGAAGAACGCTATGAGATGATGGGGATGCATACACGGAAAGTGTATAAACTAGGCGAAGGACTAAGAGTCCGGGTGCTGGATGCAGACCGTCTGATGCGTACGATTGATTTTAAGATTGTAAATCAGGGAGGTGCCGGAGATGGCGAAGAGTAATGACAAGATGGTTGCAAATAATAAAAAGGCATATCATGATTATTTTATTCTGGATAAGATCGAAACGGGAATTGCTCTGCACGGGACAGAAGTGAAATCACTCCGTATGGGAAAATGCAGCATAAAAGAATCCTTCATCCGTATTGAGAACGGAGAGGTATTCATATATGGTATGCATATCAGCCCTTATGAAAAAGGAAATATCTTCAATAAAGATCCGCTCAGAGTCAGAAAATTACTTCTTCATAAATCAGAGATCAACAAACTGATCGGTAAGACAAAAGAAAAAGGAATGGCGATCGTGCCTTTGAAAGTCTATTTTAAAGGAAGTCTTGTAAAAGTAGAGATCGGTCTGGCAAAAGGTAAGAAATTATATGATAAACGTCAGGATATCGCAAAGAAAGACCAGAAGCGTGAAGCAGAACGCGATTTCAAGATGAAACTCAGATAGAATACAGACAGGAGAGGACAAAATGGTACCGACAAAGAAAGAAGAATTAAGAGATCTGGTCACACAGACTACAATGGAGACTTATGAGGAGCTGACTCCGCATTTGGTACAGCTCATTAATGAGACAAACAGCAATCCGGAACTGACAGAGAGCCAGAAACAGGATGAGATTTCCTTACATATGATGGGATTTGTAAAGTCCTGTACCAATGAGATTATCATTGAAGTGCTTGGAGAAATCCTTGGACTGTGAAATTGTGGAAAAAATATGAGAAAAATAAAATCTGGTTGTGATAATTGAACGAAATTATATATAACAACAGAAAAATATCAGAAAATTCCTTGACAAAGAAAGTTCTGAGCGTTAAACTACGGGACATAAAGCAAGGGCGCTTCGAAAATAATATTTCGAGGCGCTTTTTCTTTTTGACAAGATGAAGGAGGAACTATTATGACGAAAGAAGTATTATCAGCCATACAGGATGCTGTAGGCACACAGGTATTTGGAATTTGGTTTCTGATAGGTGCAGCATTGGTGTTTTTCATGCAGGCAGGATTTGCGATGGTAGAGACAGGATTTACCAGAGCGAAGAATGCAGGAAATATTATTATGAAGAATCTGATGGATTTCTGTATCGGAACTTGTGTATTTATCCCGCTTGGATTTGGAATTTTACTTGGTGAAGATGCACTTGGTGGATTTATCGGAACTCCGACACTTGGAATTTTTACAGATTATGCAAATTTTGACTGGTCTCATTTTGTATTTAACTTAGTGTTCTGTGCAACAACGGCAACAATCGTATCCGGAGCAATGGCAGAACGAACAAAATTCTTATCTTATTGTATTTATTCAGCTGTTATTTCAGCTATTGTATATCCAATCGAAGCACACTGGATCTGGGGAGGCGGATGGCTTGCAAGTCTAGGCTTCCATGATTTTGCCGGATCATGTGCGATTCATATGGTAGGCGGTACAACTGCTTTTATCGGAGCGGCAATGGAAGGTGCCAGAATTGGTAAATTCACAAGAAATAAAGAAGGAAAAGTCACAAAAGTACATGCGTTTCCTGGACATAATATTGTAATCGGTGCACTTGGATGCTTCATTCTCTGGTTTGGATGGTATGGATTCAATGGTGCGGCAGCAACAACCGGATCACAGCTTGCTTCAATTTTTATGGCAACAACGATCGCACCTGCAGTAGCAACGGTTGTATGTATGATCTTTACATGGGTCAAGTATGGAAAACCAGACGTTTCTATGTGTCTGAATGCTTCGCTTGCAGGTCTGGTAGCAATTACAGCACCTTGTGATGTTGTAGATGCAGCAGGATCCGTTATTATCGGTGTTGTAGCAGGACTGCTGGTAGTATTTGGAGTATGGTTCTGTGATAATGTAGCTCATGTGGACGATCCTGTCGGTGCAGTTGCAGTTCACTGTTTAAACGGTATTTGGGGAACAATCGCGGTTGGTCTTTTTGCAACAAAGACAGCACCGGAATGTACACTCAAAGGTCTGTTCTACGGTGGAGGGTTCCATCAGCTTGGATTACAGCTTCTTGGTGTTGTAAGTGTTGTGGCATGGACAATTGTGACTATGACAATTGTATTCAAAATAATTGATAAAACCGTTGGACTGAGGGTATCAGAAGAAGAAGAAATTGTTGGTCTGGATTCAAAAGAGCATGGTCTTGCATCTGCATATGCAGGATTCAGCTTGATGGATATCACAGAAGGAAGTATGAGTGTCAATGAAAATACAGAGCTTGGTGAAAATGATTATGATGAAGCGTCAGATGTACAGCGAGCAGCATCTGTCAAAGTAACCACACCTGTAGATCCGTCAACAGGTATACATAAAGTAGTCATCATTGCAAAACTTTCAAGATATGAGAAACTGAAGACAGCCCTTAATGATCTTGGTGTAACAGGTATGACCGTCACCCAGGTTATGGGATGTGGAGTTCAGAAAGGTGCAGGTGAGAAATACCGTGGAGTTGAGATGGATGTAACGGTACTTCCAAAGGTTAAGGTAGAAGTTATCGTCGGAAGTATATCGGTAGAGAAAGTAATCGACACTGTGAAGAGAACACTTTACACCGGTCATGTCGGAGATGGAAAGATTTTTGTTTATAATGTACAGAAAGTTGTGAAAGTTCGTACCGGTGAGGAAGATTACGAAGCATTGAAGGATGTAGAGTAAGGAGAATGTTTACGGTATTATACTGATTTGCAGCGAAAAGAGATGTATATGATATAATTTCATGTACGTCTCTTTTTAGATGATTTTTATATTTGTTTTTTAGTTTGTTTTTTAGATTACATAAGAGGCTTGACAAATAAAACAACTTGAGATTATAATTAAATTTACGTAAAGACAGTCTGCAGACCAGAAGAAAGCATTTAGATTTAGGGCTTGTACTGGTTTCGACGGGGGTCTGGAAGTTGGAGAAGCCATCCGTAGCGGGACACTACGATAAAAGTTCCACTTTAAAATTAAACGCAGACGAAAATTTAGCGTACGCTGCCTAATTGCGGCAGCAGTCGGCATTAGGTCATCCGTTGCTTAAGTAACCGGCTTCAAACAGACGGAGCACTTCGTTCTCAAAGCTTTGAGGGAATGGAAGATTTTATGAAGCTACTAAGATCAGTAACCCGTCATTAGGTGACTGATGGAGGGAATGTCAAAGTAATGACTGTGATGGGAGAAGCTCTGGTGGATGGGCTTTCGGACGCGGGTTCAACTCCCGCCAGGTCCACTAAACAAACAAGTCGAACTTTTTGTATGAAGGAATCATATAAGAAGTCCGGCTTGTTTTTGGTAATGAAGAAAATTATAATAGAACTGAATTTAAAGGACAAAAGTATATGACGTTCTGCGGACGTTATTGTAGGAAATGTCTCAGTGCCATAAATGAAAATAAGGAGTGTGAAAACTATGCACCAGACAGGACAGATATACAGACCGCCATCGGAAGCCAGTGTACAGAGACTGGAGGTTACAATAGGCTGTTCTCATAATAAATGTTCTTTTTGTACCATGTACCGGAAGACACCGTTTCGTGTTGCGCCGCTTGAAGATGTGGAGATGGATTTAAAAGAACTTCATGACAGAGGCGAGAAGATTACGAGAATCTATCTGACGAACGGAGATCCCTTTGTACTTGGGACCGACAGACTTATAAAAATTGCAGAGTTGGTTCATCAGTATCTGCCGGAAGTAGAGGTACTTACCTGCTATGCTTCTATTCAGAATCTGAAAGCAAAATCACTGGAAGATTTGAAGCTTCTGAAAAGTGTCGGATATGATGAGCTGTATGTAGGACTTGAGACGGCATATGCCCCGGCGGTAAAACTGATCAATAAGGGCTTTACGGTCGAAGAAGCTTATGAAAATATCGGAAAGCTGAAAGAGGCAGGAATGAAGTATTCAGCGCTTTTAATGCTTGGAATTGGTGGAAAAGAGCATAGCAAAGAAAGTGTAGAAGCCACGGCGGCTCTTCTGAATAAGTATCCGCCATACCGTGTATCTCCTCTTTCAACAGCGGTTTTACGCGGAAGTGAGCTGGAAGAGCTTTGCGATAAAGGAGAGTATGTACAGCTTACAGAGCGTGAATTGATAGAGGAAGAAAAAATGCTGCTTCGTGCATTAAAGATAAATGACTGCATTTTCTTCGGAAGTCACCCATATAATCTGATTACGATCAGCGGAGTCCTGCCACAGGACAGAGAGGAGATTATTAAGCATCTGGATTCTGAGATGGCGGCGTGGGATAGAGATCAGCCGGGATTTCTGGATACAGTTTGGAAGAGGACAGATATGTAGAAAAAATATACGATGCAGAGTGATACAGGATGCTTTGTATACGGAAATTTCTTTGTTTCAAAAGTGATTCGAAAATTTGCAATCTGGTCACAGGCACATGTATTTGTTTCAGACAGATATAGTGAAGAAGAGCTGATTCAGTCACATTTGATAGCATACTATACAAAATTATCATCCATCGGAACGATGGTTGTAATGAAGCTGGGAAATGATTCGGCATGTGAATAGGTTTGAGAATTCTTAAACTTTTTAAGAAGAAAAATTTTCACACATAGCACATATTTTCCTGTTATACTATAAAATATGACGGGAAATATGTGCTATTCGCGTCTAAGCGTAAGAAATAAAAAATCAGAATGTACAGTTCGTACAGGGAGGGTTTATGATATGGAAAAGATCAAGATATTAGTTGTAGATGATGAGAGCAGAATGCGTAAGCTTGTGAAGGATTTCCTTGGAAGAGAAGGATATCAGGTGCTGGAGGCAGGAGACGGTCTTGAGGCTATGGAGGCGTTTTACGCAGAGAAAGATATTGCGCTGATCATATTAGATGTCATGATGCCGAAGATGGACGGCTGGCAGACTTGCCGTGAGATCCGTCAGTCTTCTAAAGTACCGATTATTATGCTGACGGCACGCGGCGATGAGCGGGATGAACTTCAGGGATTTAATCTTGGCGTGGACGAATACATTTCTAAGCCATTTAGTCCGAAGATTCTTGTTGCGAGAGTGAATGCACTTCTGAGACGTTCGAATGTGTTGGATGCAGATGAGCATGTGGAAGCAGGTGGTATCGTTGTAGATAAGGCAGCTCACCAGGTGCAGGTAGACGGAAAAGATGTGGAACTTAGTTATAAAGAATTTGAATTATTGTCTTATTTCCTTGAGAATCAGGGAATTGCACTTTCCAGGGAGAAGATATTGAATAACGTATGGAATTATGATTATTTTGGAGATGCAAGAACTATCGACACTCATGTTAAGAAGCTTCGCAGCAAGCTTGGAGAAAAGGGTGAATACATTAAGACAATCTGGGGAATGGGCTACAAATTCGAGGTAAATTAAGATGAAGCATTTTAAACAAAAAGAAAAAAGAAAGCATTCTATTAAGAGGCAGATGATCGCAGTTTTTGCAGGCATGGTCATCTGTCTGCTTGCTATTTTGCTTGTTGTTAATGTAAAGTTTTTAGAGCCGTATTATATCAGAGACAAGGAAATGCAGTTCATTCATGTATATGAAGAACTACAGAATGCTGTGAAAAAGGGGACGATCAGTAATGATGAAGTACAAGATGAATTACATGTCCTTTGTGAGAAGAGCAACATTTCCTATATTGTATTGGATATGGATAATGAAAAACTGATTACAAATGTGCACGATACGAATATGCTCAAGCAGCAGTTAGCGGGATATCTTCTGAACCAGGCACAAAAAGGTGGGAAGGTGCTGGATAGCACAGACAATTACCAGTTGATGAGAAGTCAGGATCCATGGAATCAGAGCGAATATATTGAGATGTGGGGACAACTTGACGATAATGTGAATTTCCTCATTCGAAGTCCTGTAGAAAGTATCCGTGAAAGTGTTGCATTATCCAATCGTTTCCTAATATATGTAGGTATGGGAACACTGATCATCTGCATGGGACTTGTATGGTATTTCTCCAGAAGGATTACAAAGCCGATCCAGGAACTGGCAGAGCTGTCTGACCGTATGGCAAATCTGGATTTTGAAGCGAAGTATACAAGCGGTGGTAACAATGAGATTGGTGAACTGGGTGATAACTTTAATCGTATGTCGCAGAAGCTGGAAAAGGCAATTTCTGAATTGAAGCAGGCAAATAACAGTCTGCAGCAGGATATTGAGCAGAAAGAGAAGATGGAGCAGATGCGTACGGAGTTTATGGGAAATGTATCTCACGAGTTGAAAACTCCGATTGCTCTGATTCAGGGATATGCAGAAGGACTGAAAGAAGGAGTTAATGATGACCCGGAGAGCCGCGACTTCTATTGTGATGTTATTATGGACGAAGCAGGTAAGATGAATCGGATGGTCAAGAATCTGATGACACTGAATCAGTTGGAGTTCGGGAATGATAAAGTAGAATTTGAGCGTTTTAATCTGACAGAGCTGATTGGCGGAGTACTTCAGAGTATGGACATTCTGTCACAACAAAAGGATGTTAAACTTATTTTCAGGGAAGAAAATCCAGTTTACGTCTGGGGGGATGAGTTTAAGATTGAACAGGTCGTGCGTAATTATGTAAGTAATGCCTATAATCATGTCAATGAAGAAAAGATTATTGAAGTGAAGATTTTGCGGGAAGACGGACTTGCAAAAGTGACTGTATTTAATACCGGAAAGCCAATACCGGAGGAAGATGTTCCGCGTATCTGGGATAAATTTTTCAAAGTGGACAAGGCTCATACACGCGAGTATGGAGGCAATGGAATCGGACTTTCTATCGTAAAAGCCATTATGGAATCCATGCATCAGCAATATGGTGTGAAAAATTACGATAATGGTGTTGAATTCTGGTTCACACTTGATGTACGATAGAAGAAACCACAACAAAAGAGAAAGATGTGCGTTAACAGGCATAAAGGAATGAGAAGAAAGGGACACGAGCACATGATAGCAATTATTGACTACGATGCAGGGAATATAAAGAGCGTGGAAAAGGCCATGCACCTTTTAGGACAGGAAGTTGTTGTAACAAGAGACAGAGAGTCGATTTTAAAGGCAGACAAAGTAATTCTTCCGGGAGTCGGAGCATTTGGAGATGCTATGAGCAAGATCAGACAATATAATCTGGAAGAAGTGATCCATGAAGTCGTGGAAAAAGGGACTCCATTTCTTGGAATTTGTCTGGGACTTCAGCTTTTATTTGAACGAAGTGACGAGACACCGGGAGTAGAAGGACTTGGTATTTTAAAAGGAGAGATTCTTCGGATTCCGGATCAGCCGGGACTTAAGATTCCTCATATGGGCTGGAATTCTCTGAAGTATCCGAATGAAGGCAGATTATTCCGTGGAATACCGGAAGATTCTTATGTATACTTTGTACATTCTTATTATCTGAATGCAGAAGATGAGAGTATTGTAACAGCCACAACAGAATACAGCACATTGATCCATGCATCTGTAGAAAGTGGAAATGTATTTGCATGCCAGTTCCATCCGGAAAAGAGCAGTGATGTTGGAATACAGATTTTGAAGAATTTTGTTGAGTTATAGACAGGAGGAACGGTATATGCATACAAAGAGAATCATCCCATGCCTGGATGTAAATAACGGACGAGTTGTAAAAGGTGTGAACTTTGTAGATTTGAAGGATGCTGGCGATCCAGTGGAAATTGCTAAGGCTTATGATAAAGCAGGAGCGGATGAACTTGTTTTTTTGGATATTACAGCTTCATCCGATCGAAGAAACACAGTTGTAGACATGGTCAGAAAAGTAGCTGAGACAGTATTTATTCCATTTACTGTTGGTGGAGGAATCCGTACGGTAGACGATTTTCGGGCACTGTTGCGAGAAGGAGCAGACAAGATCTCGATTAATTCATCAGCCATTGATACTCCGAATCTGATTTCGGATGCGGCAGACAAGTTTGGAAGCCAATGTGTGGTTGTAGCAATCGATGCAAAGAAACGTGCAGATGGCAGTGGTTGGAACATTTACAAACATGGTGGAAGAATTGATGTAGGAATTGATGCACTGGAGTGGGCTCATAAGGTGGAAAAACTGGGAGCAGGAGAGATACTCTTGACCAGTATGGATTGTGACGGAACAAAGGCAGGGTATGATCTGGAACTGACTCGTGCAGTTGCAGAAGCAGTTAATATTCCGGTCATAGCCTCCGGCGGTGCAGGCAATCTGGAACATTTTTACGATGCGCTGACAGACGGAAAGGCAGATGCAGCATTGGCAGCATCTCTGTTCCATTATAAAGAATTAGAGATTAAGGAAGTAAAAGAATATCTTCGTGGCAGAGGTGTTTCTGTGCGATTATAACAGATAAAAGGTATGGGTAATTGTAACTTAAAGTTGCAATTACCTATATCTCTATCTAGGAAGTAAAAAGGAGAAAAGAAAATGGCAGCAATTAATAATGACTGGCTTGAGGCTTTGCAGGGGGAATTTAAAAAGCCGTATTATAAAAAACTATTTGAGACAGTAAATGAAGAATATCGAACAAGACAGATATTTCCACCGGCGGATGACATTTTCAATGCCTTTCATTTGACACCATTACACAAAGTAAAGGTTGTGATTCTTGGACAGGATCCATATCATAATGTAGGACAGGCTCATGGACTCTGTTTTTCTGTAAAGAAAGGTGTGGATATTCCACCATCACTGGTAAATATCTATAAAGAACTTCACGATGATCTGGGCTGTACCATCCCGAATCATGGCTGCCTGACAAAATGGGCAGAGCAAGGTGTTCTGATGCTCAACACAGTATTGACTGTACGGGCACATCAGGCGAATTCACACAGAGGCATTGGCTGGGAGGAGTTCACGGATGCAGCAATTATGGCACTTAATAGCCAGAATCGTCCGATTGTATTTATTCTTTGGGGAGCTCCGGCACAGAGAAAAGCCAGCATGTTGAATAATCCGAACCATCTGATTCTGAAAGCACCACATCCAAGTCCGCTTTCCGCTTACCGTGGTTTCTTTGGAAGTAAACCATTTAGCAAGACGAATAAATTTCTGGAAGCAGGCGGCGTGGAACCAATCGACTGGCAGATTGATTAGTAATAATTAAGAGAAAATAAAGGAAGACTATTGACAAACAGACATATCAGGAATATATTTAAAACAAACATATGAACAAATGCTCAATTATTAATACGATGTGCAGGAGGATAAAATATATGAAAGATATGGAGAAAGAATTACACGAGCACCATCACCATGATGAAGCGTGTGAATGTGGTTGCGGCTGTGGACATCATCACCACCATGATGAAGATCATGAACATCATCATGAAGCAGTGGAGCATGAGCCTTGTGTTATGCCGGCAGGTGTAGCGCAGAAGACATACATTTTGGAGAATCTTGGATGTGCGAACTGTGCAGCTAAGATGGAGAGAAAGATTCAGGCGTTACCGGAAGTTGAAGGTGCAACATTGACTTATGCAACAAAAAAACTAGTTGTCGCATCAGATCATCAGGAGCATCTCCTTTCCAAGATTCAGGAAATCTGTTCCTCTATCGAGTCAGAAGTACAGGTTGTTGCAATGCCGGATGATCAGCCGATCAAAAGAGAGAAGAAGAACCCGTTTGAAGAGAATAAAAAGGATATAGTACTTGTCGGAGCTGGAGCGATTCTTTTTGCCGCAGGTATTATTGCAGAAAAAACATTTCCGAATCCGATGATCAGTGCATGTATTTTCATTATTGCGTACTTACTTCTTGGACTTGAGATTGTAATGAAAGCGCTGAAGAATATGGCGGGAGGACATTTGTTTGATGAAAACTTTCTGATGGCAGTTGCGACAATTGCAGCGTTTGTGATTGGTGATTTTGCAGAGGCAGTCGGAGTTATGCTGTTCTACCGTATCGGAGAGTTGTTCGAAGATATTGCCGTGGAAAAGAGCCGTGGACAGATTATGGATGCCGTAGATATGCGCCCGGAAGTTGTTAATCTTGTCGTTGGTTCCGAAGTAAAAGAAATTCCATCACAGGATGCAAGGGTAAAAGATATTATTATGATCCGTCCTGGTGACAGAATTCCGCTGGATGCAAAGGTTATCGAGGGTGAGAGCCGGGTAGATACTTCACCGGTCACAGGAGAGCCGGTACCGGTAAGAGTTGTTCCGGGAGACGAACTGATTTCCGGTTGTATCAATGAACAAGGTGTATTAAAGGCTGAGGTTACAAAACCACTGAGCGAATCCATGGTCACAAAGATTCTTGATTCGGTGGAAAATGCAGCGGCAAGTAAGCCGAAGATCGATCGTTTTATCACAAGATTTGCGAGAGTTTATACGCCAGTTGTTGTTGTGGCAGCAGTTCTTACTGCAATTATCCCTTCCATTGTAACGGGAGACTGGAATCACTGGATTTACACAGCGATTACATTTCTTGTAATCAGTTGTCCGTGTGCACTTGTATTGAGTGTACCATTGGCTTTCTTCTCGGGAATTGGAGCAGGATCTAAGAGAGGAATCCTCTTTAAAGGCGGTTTGGCTATGGAGGCATTGAAAGATGTTAAAGCAGTCATTATGGATAAGACAGGAACCATCACAAAGGGGAATTTTGCTGTACAGAAAGTCACGGCAACAAGAAAACTGACAGAAAAACAGGTGCTGACTATGGCGGCGGACTGTGAGCTTGGTTCAACACACCCAATTGCGGTCAGCATTGTTCAGGAAGCAAGAAGACAGAATCTGACGCTTACAAGACCGAAAGAAGTGGAAGAGATTTCCGGTAAAGGTATCCGTGCAACATTCCCGGAAGGAACCGTTCTCCTTGGAAATTATACACTGATGGAAATGTATCAGGTAGATACGACAGGATACGAAAAAGGCGGTTATGGCTCAGAAGTCTTACTGGCAGTTGATGGTGTGTTAGAAGGATTTGTAATTGTAGCAGATGAAATTAAGACTGATGCGGCTGCTTCTGTAAGTAAGATGAAAGCTCTTGGAATTGCAACAGTTATGTTAACTGGTGATGAGAAGAACAGCGCGCAGGCAGTTGCAAAAGAGACAGGAATTGATGAAGTTTATGCACAGCTTCTTCCACAGGAAAAACTGGAGCATCTAAAGAACGTTCGTAAGAATCACGGTGCTGTCATGTTCGTTGGAGACGGAATTAATGATGCACCGGTACTGGCTGGTGCAGATGTGGGAGCAGCAATGGGAAGCGGAGCAGATGCCGCAATAGAGGCGGCCGATGTGGTATTTATGAATTCTTCAGTAGAAGCAATCCCACAGTCTATCGCGATTGCGAAGAAGACAGGAAGTATTGCAATTCAGAATGTAGTATTTGCGCTGGTGATCAAAGCAATTGTTATGATTCTTGGTTTTCTTGGATTTGCGAATATGTGGCTTGCAGTATTTGCTGATACAGGTGTAGCAATGCTATGTGTATTGAATTCCATCCGCGCAATGCATGTGAAAACAAAATAACGATAACATAACATTACAAAAGTGTTAAATTATGCCAAATGGTTGAAATAGTTTTCTCCATTTGGCATAATTAATATAAACAGGCATTTGTATAGGCATAGTCTGGCTTTGAAAATTGTAATTTTTAAGATTTAAGCCTTACAAAAAACATGACAGTCGGGTCGTGATAGTCTGTAGTTTGAAAGGATGAAATATATGGGAAAGACAGAAGTTGAATGCTGCGATGTGACATGTATTCATAATGAGAACGTAAAACTGGCTTTGGAGCAGATGCCGGATGAAGAACTGCTTAATAGTCTGGCTGATTTTTATAAAGCATTTGCAGATGGAACAAGAGTGAAAATTCTGTATGTATTGCAAAAATCAGAGATGTGTGTGTGTGATCTGGCGCAGACACTGGATATGACACAGTCGGCGATTTCTCATCAGCTCCGACTGTTGAAACAGATGAAATTGGTAGTCAATCGAAGAGAGGGGAAGACGGTGTTTTATTCACTGGCGGACAGTCATATTAAGACGATCATGAATCAGGGGATGGAACATATCAGGGAATAGGTATGAAGAAAGAAGTAAAGCGAAGAGCCATAGAATGTGCGGCGGCTGCCGTTTTGTATATTGTTGCGATCGTGGGAAGCTCGTATGCAGAGCTGGAAAGAGAGATGCGTCTGCTGATTTTTCTGCTTCCGTATCTGATCATGGCTTTTGCGACGGTCAGGCTGCTCTGGAACAATCTGAAGAAAAGAAAGTTGTTTGACGAGAATCTGCTGATCCTGCTTGCCACAGCAGGTGCATTTGCAGTCCATCGCTATTCGGAGGCAGTGGGAGCGATGCTGTTTTTCCAGATTGGAAAGTTGCTGGGACTTATCTCCATGAGCAGGACGCGAAAATCCATTGAGAAATTTATGGATATCCGTCCGCAGTATGCCAATTTAAAGATCAGCGGCGGGGAGATGCAGGTACCGCCGGAAGATCTGAATCCGCGGCAGGTTATTATTATCAAGCCGGGGGAGAGGATCCCCGTGGATGCGATCGTGACACAGGGGAGCAGTACGTTAGATACCAAGGCGCTGACAGGAGAATCGGAGCCGAGGCATGTGAAGATCGGCAGTCATATTTACAGCGGAAGTATCAACTTAAGTGGTGTGCTGGAAGCACGGGTATTGAAGGCGTCTGCAGATTCGACAGCATCCAGAATCATTGATATGATATCCAATGCGGACAACAGACGGGCGCAGACAGAGAATTTTGCAGAAAAATTTACCCGGTATTATACACCGCTTGTAACGCTTTTCGGAATCCTGGTGATGATCCTTCCGCCGATGATGTTTGAAGGGGCACAGCAGGGGGCGTGGATCTATCGCGGACTGATCGTGCTGGTGGCAGCATGCCCGTGCGGACTTCTGGTATCCGTGCCGCTGGCATTCTTAGGCGGGATCGGAGCAGCTTCCAGACAGGGTGTCCTCATCAAGGGAAGCAATTCCATGCATTTAGCCAAATTGGTAGAGGAATTGGAGAATGGTAAGTAATAATGTACTGAAGGACATTCAGCGCTTGATTTCAATCACCAATACAGGCTTAGCG
>OGXS01001026.1_pt1 | contig 20976 bp, 17 predicted proteins | sample 1576371 | NCBI WGS metagenome assembly OGXS01 (sample SAMEA3541475, study PRJEB24748) | human gut metagenome | biome: human gut; feature: human-associated habitat; material: faeces | place: China | collected 2012
GGCAGCCGCGGGCTTTACTGTGCTGACTGGCGCGGTTGGCGTGAGCGGTGCGCTGTCGCTGGTAAGCTACGATGTGCAAATCTCTCCGCTTAACGCGATTTGGCTGATTACGCTCGGTCTGTGCGGTCTGTTTGTCAGCCTCTACAACATTGACTGGCATCGCCACGCGCAGGTGAAGTGCAACGGCTTGCAGATCAATATGTTGATGGCTGCCGCCGTCTGCGCCGTCATTGCCAGCAACCTCGGCATGTTCGTGGTAATGGCCGAAGTCATGGCCTTGTGTGCGGTGTTCCTCACCAGCAACAGCAAAGAGGGCAAACTGTGGTTTGCGCTGGGGCGTCTTGGCACTCTGCTGCTGGCGATTGCTTGCTGGCTGCTGTGGCAGCGTTACGGCACGCTGGATCTGCGCCTGCTGGATATGCGTATGCAACAGTTGCCGCTCGGTTCCGATATCTGGCTGCTCGGTGTGATTGGCTTTGGCCTGCTGGCCGGGATTATTCCGCTGCACGGCTGGGTGCCGCAGGCACATGCTAACGCCTCTGCGCCAGCTGCCGCGTTGTTTTCCACGGTAGTCATGAAAATTGGCCTGCTGGGCATTTTAACCCTGTCACTGCTGGGCGGTAATGCACCGCTGTGGTGGGGGATCGCACTGCTGGTACTCGGCATGATCACCGCATTCGTCGGCGGTCTGTATGCGTTGATGGAACATAATATCCAACGTCTGCTGGCTTACCACACCCTGGAGAATATCGGCATTATCCTGCTGGGGCTGGGCGCTGGCGTAACGGGTATCGCGCTCGAACAACCGGCGCTGATTGCCCTTGGTCTGGTCGGTGGTCTGTACCATCTGCTTAACCATAGCCTGTTCAAAAGCGTGCTTTTCCTCGGGGCGGGGAGCGTCTGGTTCCGTACCGGTCATCGCGATATCGAAAAACTCGGTGGTATTGGCAAGAAAATGCCGGTTATCTCCATCGCCATGTTAGTCGGGCTGATGGCAATGGCTGCGCTGCCGCCACTGAACGGGTTTGCCGGGGAATGGGTTATCTATCAATCCTTCTTCAAACTGAGCAATAGTGGCGCGTTTGTTGCCCGTCTTCTCGGGCCGCTGCTTGCCGTGGGGCTGGCAATTACCGGTGCGCTGGCGGTGATGTGTATGGCGAAAGTTTATGGCGTTACTTTCCTCGGCGCGCCGCGTACCAAAGAGGCCGAAAACGCCACCTGTGCGCCGCTCCTGATGAGCGTAAGCGTAGTGGCACTGGCGATTTGCTGCGTAATTGGCGGTGTTGCTGCGCCGTGGCTACTGCCGATGCTCTCTGCTGCTGTACCTCTGCCGCTGGAGCCTGCTAACACCACCGTTTCTCAACCCATGATCACGTTGCTGCTGATTGCCTGCCCGCTGCTGCCATTCATCATTATGGCGATTTGCAAAGGCGATCGTTTGCCGTCGCGTTCCCGCGGCGCGGCCTGGGTGTGCGGCTACGATCATGAAAAATCAATGGTGATTACCGCTCACGGTTTTGCCATGCCGGTGAAACAGGCGTTTGCGCCGGTGCTGAAACTACGCAAATGGCTGAATCCGGTGTCGCTGGTGCCGGGCTGGCAGTGCGAGGGGAGTGCGTTGCTGTTCCGCCGGATGGCGCTGGTTGAACTGGCGGTGCTGGTGGTGATTATTGTTTCACGAGGAGCCTGAGAATGAGTGTTTTATATCCGTTAATTCAGGCGCTGGTGTTATTTGCCGTTGCGCCGCTGCTCTCCGGTATAACCCGCGTGGCGCGCGCCCGCTTGCATAACCGTCGCGGGCCGGGCGTGTTGCAGGAGTATCGCGACATTATCAAACTGCTGGGTCGCCAGAGCGTTGGCCCGGATGCCTCCGGCTGGGTGTTCCGCCTGACGCCGTATGTGATGGTGGGCGTCATGCTGACTATCGCCACTGCGCTGCCGGTGGTGACCGTCGGTTCTCCGCTGCCGCAACTGGGCGATTTGATCACCTTACTGTATCTCTTCGCCATCGCGCGTTTCTTCTTTGCCATTTCTGGTCTGGATACCGGTAGCCCGTTTACCGCTATCGGCGCGAGCCGTGAAGCGATGCTTGGCGTGTTGGTTGAACCGATGCTGCTGCTTGGTCTGTGGGTCGCCGCACAGGTTGCCGGTTCCACCAACATCAGCAACATCACCGACACCGTTTATCACTGGCCACTGAGCCAGAGCATCCCGCTGGTGCTGGCGCTTTGTGCCTGTGCGTTCGCCACTTTTATCGAAATGGGCAAACTGCCGTTCGACCTGGCGGAAGCCGAGCAGGAGTTGCAGGAAGGTCCGCTCTCTGAGTACAGCGGCAGCGGTTTTGGCGTCATGAAATGGGGCATCAGCCTGAAACAGCTGGTGGTGTTGCAGATGTTCGTCGGGGTGTTTATTCCGTGGGGACAAATGGAAACCTTCACCGTCGGTGGGCTGCTGCTGGCACTGGTGATTGCCATCGTCAAACTGGTGGTCGGCGTACTGGTTATCGCGCTGTTCGAAAACAGCATGGCCCGTCTGCGTCTTGATATTACTCCGCGCATTACCTGGGCTGGGTTTGGCTTTGCATTTTTAGCGTTCGTCTCCTTGCTGGCGGCGTGATTAAAGAGAGTTTGAGCATGTCTGAAGAAAAATTAGGTCAACATTATCTCGCCGCGCTGAATGAGGCATTTCCGGGCGTCGTGCTGGACCACGCCTGGCAGACCAAAGATCAGCTAACCGTCACCGTGAAGGTGAACTACCTGCCGGAAGTGGTGGAGTTTCTCTACTACAAACAAGGGGGCTGGCTGTCGGTGCTGTTTGGTAACGACGAACGCAAACTGAATGGTCATTACGCCGTTTACTACGTGCTGTCGATGGAGAAGGGCACCAAATGCTGGATAACCGTGCGCGTCGAAGTTGACGCCAACAAACCGGAATATCCGTCCGTGACACCGCGCGTTCCGGCGGCGGTGTGGGGCGAGCGCGAAGTGCGCGATATGTACGGTTTGATTCCGGTAGGGCTTCCGGATGAACGTCGTCTGGTGCTGCCGGATGACTGGCCGGATGAACTTTATCCGCTGCGTAAAGACAGCATGGATTATCGTCAGCGTCCGGCACCGACTACCGATGCTGAAACCTACGAGTTCATCAACGAACTGGGCGACAAGAAAAACAATGTCGTGCCGATTGGTCCGCTGCACGTCACTTCTGACGAACCGGGTCACTTCCGTCTGTTCGTCGATGGCGAAAACATTATCGACGCCGACTACCGCCTGTTCTATGTCCATCGCGGCATGGAAAAACTGGCGGAAACCCGCATGGGTTACAACGAAGTGACCTTCCTCTCTGACCGTGTGTGCGGGATCTGCGGCTTTGCTCACAGCACCGCCTACACCACGTCGGTGGAAAACGCGATGGGTATTCAGGTGCCAGAACGTGCGCAGATGATCCGCGCCATTCTGCTGGAGGTGGAACGCCTGCACTCGCATCTGCTCAACCTCGGCCTGGCCTGTCACTTTACCGGCTTCGACTCCGGCTTTATGCAGTTCTTCCGCGTGCGTGAAACCTCCATGAAAATGGCAGAGATCCTTACCGGTGCACGTAAAACCTACGGCCTGAACCTGATCGGCGGGATTCGTCGCGATCTGCTGAAAGACGACATGATCCAGACCCGCCAGCTGGCACAACAGATGCGTCGTGAAGTGCAGGAGCTGGTGGATGTGCTGCTGAGCACACCGAACATGGAACAACGCACCGTCGGCATTGGTCGTCTGGACCCGGAAATCGCTCGCGACTTCAGTAACGTTGGCCCGATGGTCCGTGCCAGCGGTCATGCCCGTGATACCCGTGCCGATCACCCGTTTGTTGGTTATGGCCTGCTGCCAATGGAAGTCCACAGCGAGCAGGGCTGCGACGTTATTTCCCGTCTGAAAGTGCGTATCAACGAAGTCTATACCGCGCTGAATATGATCGATTACGGTCTGGATAACCTGCCGGGCGGCCCGCTGATGGTGGAAGGCTTTACCTACATTCCGCACCGTTTCGCGCTGGGCTTTGCCGAAGCGCCGCGCGGCGACGATATCCACTGGAGCATGACCGGCGACAACCAGAAGCTGTACCGCTGGCGCTGCCGTGCGGCGACCTACGCAAACTGGCCGACCCTGCGCTACATGCTGCGCGGCAACACCGTTTCCGATGCGCCGTTGATTATCGGTAGCCTGGACCCTTGCTACTCCTGTACCGACCGCATGACCGTGGTCGATGTACGTAAGAAGAAGAGCAAAGTGGTGCCGTACAAAGAACTCGAGCGCTACAGCATTGAGCGTAAAAACTCGCCGCTGAAATAAGGAATCGCCATGTTTACCTTTATCAAAAAAGTCATCAAAACCGGCACGGCGACCTCGTCTTATCCGCTGGAGCCGATTGCGGTTGATAAAAACTTCCGTGGTAAGCCAGAGCAGAACCCGCAGCAGTGCATCGGCTGCTCGGCCTGCGTCAATGCCTGCCCGTCAAACGCCTTAACGGTTGAAACTGACCTCGCCACAGGAGAGCTTGCCTGGGAGTTTAATCTCGGGCGCTGCATCTTCTGTGGACGCTGCGAAGAAGTTTGCCCGACGGCGGCGATCAAACTGTCGCAAGAGTACGAACTGGCGGTGTGGAAGAAAGAAGACTTCCTGCAACAGTCCCGCTTCGCGCTGTGCAACTGTCGCGTCTGCAATCGTCCTTTCGCCGTCCAGAAAGAGATCGACTACGCCATTGCGCTGCTTAAGCACAACGGCGACAGCCGCGCGGAAAACCACCGCGAAAGCTTTGAGACTTGCCCGGAATGTAAGCGCCAGAAATGCCTGGTGCCGTCCGACCGTATTGAACTGACTCGCCATATGAAAGAGGCCATCTGATGAGCAATTTATTAGGCCCCCGTGACGCTAACGGCATTCCGGTCCCGATGACGGTGGATGAATCCATCGCCAGCATGAAGGCGTCGTTACTGAAAAAAATCAAACGTTCTGCCTACGTTTACCGCGTGGACTGCGGCGGCTGCAACGGCTGTGAAATCGAAATTTTCGCCACGCTTTCGCCGCTGTTCGATGCAGAACGCTTCGGCATTAAAGTCGTCCCGTCACCGCGTCATGCGGATATTTTACTGTTTACCGGCGCGGTCACCCGTGCAATGCGATCCCCTGCGCTGCGTGCGTGGCAGTCCGCGCCGGACCCGAAAATCTGTATCTCCTACGGTGCCTGCGGTAACAGCGGCGGGATCTTCCACGATCTCTACTGCGTGTGGGGCGGTACGGATAAAATCGTCCCGGTAGATGTCTACATCCCTGGCTGCCCGCCAACGCCAGCCGCTACGCTATACGGCTTTGCAATGGCGCTCGGCCTGCTGGAGCAGAAAATTCACGCCCGTGGCCCGGGTGAGCAGGATGAACAACCGGCGGAAATCCTTCATGGCGATATGGTGCAGCCGCTGCGTGTGAAAGTGGATCGCGAAGCACGCCGCCTGGCGGGTTATCGTTACGGTCGCCAGATTGCCGATGATTTCCTGACGCAATTAGGGCAGGGCGAAGAACAGGTTGCACGCTGGCTGGAAGCGGAAAACGATCCGCGTCTGAACGAGATTGTCAGCCATCTGAATCATGTTGTTGAAGAGGCGCGTATCCGATGAGTGAAAAGGTGGTGTTCAGTCAACTGAGCCGTAAATTTATTGATGAGAACGATGCCACGCCCGCCGAGGCGCAGCAGGTGGTCTATTACAGCCTGGCGATTGGTCACCACCTTGGGGTTATCGATTGCCTGGAAGCGGCGCTCACCTGCCCGTGGGATGACTATCTGGCATGGATTGCCACTCTGGAGGCGGGCAGCGAAGCCCGCCGTAAAATGGAAGGCGTGCCGAAGTACGGTGAGATCGTCATCGACATTAACCATGTGCCGATGCTGGCTAACGCATTCGATAAAGCCCGGGCAGCGCAAACTTCGCAGCAGAAAGAATGGAGTACCATGCTGTTAAGTATGCTGCATGATATTTATCAGGAAAATGCCATCTATTTGATGGTGAGGAGATTGCGTGACTGACGTTTTACTCTGTGTTGGCAATAGCATGATGGGCGATGATGGCGCAGGCCCGCTGCTGGCGGAAAAGTGCGCCGCCGCGCCGAAAGGTAACTGGGTGGTGATTGACGGCGGTAGCGCACCGGAAAACGATATCGTCGCCATCCGTGAACTGCGCCCGACACGACTGCTGATTGTCGACGCCACGGATATGGGGCTAAACCCCGGCGAGATCCGCATCATCGACCCGGATGACATCGCCGAGATGTTTATGATGACTACCCATAACATGCCGCTGAACTACCTTATCGACCAGTTGAAAGAAGACATTGGCGAAGTGATTTTCCTCGGCATCCAGCCGGATATCGTCGGCTTTTACTACCCGATGACCCAGCCGATTAAAGATGCGGTGGAAACCGTTTATCAACGTCTGGAAGGCTGGGAAGGGAATGGCGGCTTCGCGCAGTTAGCGGTGGAAGAAGAGTAGTTTTTCAGTAAGGAATTCAGGGAATTGAACATCAGAACAGGGATGTGCGCTTTTTTATTGAGCTTAGTGCTGCCTGCACAGGCCACCAGCTTTACCGAATATCTGCCGATGAGTGACAGCGAATACGCGCAAAAGCGGGCGCTTAAACCTCTCCTGACCATGCCTTATGATGCCGAGCAAAACTGGCATTTTAGAAAAGTGGGCGTTGCTGGCGTGACGCTTGAGAAGATGCCAAATGAAGAGGATTACTGGCAATTAACTGCTAAAGACCGCACCGGTAAATCCTGGAAGGTGCCTGTGGGTTTGCTGGCAAATATGGCGGGCAAAGGGCAGTTCTATCGTGCCGATCTGGATCGTAACGGCATTCAGGATCTGGTTATCTGGTTACCAAGTGCTGGTAATGGTCTGGCTCCTTATGCACATTTAATCCTTATGACGTTCACGCGCGATGGTCGTCCCTGTGTCTTTGAACCTTGGGGATTCTACACCGCAAGCAAAACTGGCGTAGATGATTTGCTGGATTTGCAAGGCAATGGCCACACGCAATTGCTGGATATGCAGTTTGATTCCGGTTACTGGATAACCAGTCTGTATCAGGTAAAAGACGCCAAATGGCAGCGTGTTCACGGCTGGTTTGGCAAGTTAAGCTATCCCGCGCTCACGCGTTTTACTTATACCCCCAACCGTAAACTCGTCCTCAAACCCATCGCCGGGCGCGACCCGCAAACGGAAGATCTGGCACTGACGCAGCGTTGCTTGATAAAGGGGGATGTTCTTGATGGGGTGAACCAGCTCTGATGCCAAACGCCAGATTGCCCGATGCGCAACGCTTATCGGGCCTTGTAGGCCGGATAAGGCGTTCACGCCGCATCCGGCAATGTTACTTACTCTAAATCCTCACCATTACTGGCAATCACTTTTTTATACCACCAGAACGATTTCTTACGCGTGCGCGCCAGCGTGCCGTTGCCTGCATCGTCACGGTCTACATAGACAAAACCGTAGCGTTTGCTCATTTCACCCGTTGAGGCGGAAACCAAATCAATACAGCCCCAGGTGGTGTAGCCCATCAGCGGAATGCCATCTGCAATCGCTTCGCCCATTGCGCGGATATGTTCGCGTAAATAGCTGATGCGATAGTCATCGTTAATCTCACCGTTGGCAGCAAATTCATCTTTTGCGCCGAGGCCGTTTTCCACCAGAAACAGCGGCTTCTGATAGCGGTCGTACATCATGTTCATGGTGATACGCAGACCGAGTGGATCAATACCCCAGCCCCAGTCGCTTACCTGTAGATACGGGTTACGCAGCGATTTCACTACATTCGCCGCACTGCTGTTGTTGGCGTTCATCTCCGCCGAGGCGCAGCGCGAGGCGTAATAGCTGAATGAGACAAAATCGACGGTGTTTTTCAGGATTTCATCATCGCCCGGTGCTTTGTTGATGGTTACCCCTTTTTCGCGGAATACGCGGGCAGAGTAAGCCGGATACGCGCCCCGCGCCTGCACATCGATAAAAAACAGGTTTTCCCGGTCTTTCTCCAACGCCGCCCAGACATCCTCCGGCTTGCAACTGTAAGGGTAGAAGTTGCCGCCCGCCAGCATACAGCCCACCTGATTTTGCGGGTTAACCTCATGGGCGATTTTGGTAGCTAGCGCACTGGCAACCAGCTGGTGATGCGCGGCCTGATATTTCACCTGATCCTGATTTTCCCCTTCTTCAAACACCAGACCCGCGCCGGAGAACGGGCTATGCAACATAATGTTGATTTCATTGAAGGTAAGCCAGTATTTCACCAGACCATCAAATGCTTCAAAGCAGGTCCGGGCGTAGCGGCTGAAAAACTCCACCAGCTTGCGGTTACGCCAGGAGCCATATTCGGTGACCAGATGCATCGGCACATCGAAGTGGCACAACGTGACCAGCGGTTCGATACCGTACTTTTTACACTCTTCAAATACCGCGCGATAAAAAGCAATGCCCTGCTGGTTGGGCGTCAGTTCATCGCCCTGCGGGAAGAGGCGGCTCCAGGCAATTGAGGTACGGAACACTTTGAATCCCATCTCTGCCATCAGGGCGATATCTTCTTTATAACGATGATAAAAATCCGTCGCCTCATGGCTGGGATAAAACTCGTCATCGCGCAACTGAAAACGTTTTTCCAGCCCCAGTTTCACCGCCATTCGATGCTCGCCGTGTGGGATCATATCGACGGTGGTCAGCCCTTTGCCACCTTCACGGAACGCACCTTCAGACTGGTTGGCGGCAAGCGCGCCGCCCCATAAAAAACCTTCTGGAAATACTGACATTTTCATCCTCAATTAAGACTTACTTCTTTGGCGACGGTCGGTTGTACACTCTGATGCTTTCGCGCCTGGGCAGCCGCTTCCTCAACAGGAATATCCTCAAAGCCGAGCAACAGTGTGAGGATAAACGACAGCACCACCGCCAGCGCCATGACCGCGAACACCCAGACGATGCTCATTGGATTCGCCGGATCGAAGAACTGCACGCTGGTAAATAGCCCCGGCGCTGCCATTGAGTGGCTGGCAAGCCCCGCCATACCGGCAACCGCGCCGCAAATAAAACCACTGATAAGACTGGCGATAAGCGGACGTTTCAGGCGGATCGCCACGCCATATAACGCCGGTTCGGAAATCCCCGCCATAATGGCTGATGCCGCCGCAGCCAGCGCCGTCTGGCGCAGTTCCGGGTTTTTCGTTTTCCACGCCACCGCCAGTGATGAACCGCCCAGCGACAGGTTAGCGCCGATCTCTGATGGCATGACCATTCCTTCTTTGCCGGTTTCGGCAATGGTCTGAATGATGGTTGGCGTAAAGACGCGGTGCATCCCGGTCATTACCAGCAGAGGCCACAGCGCGCCCATAATGGCGACTGAAAGCCAGCCCAGATAACCATGAATGGTGTAAACCAGCGCCGAAATGGCGCTACCGATCCAGATACCAATCGGGCCAATCAGCAGGATTGCCAGCGGTGCGGCAATCAACACAATCAGCATTGGCTTGAGGAAGTTTTTCGTCACCGCCGGTGTAATGCTGTCCACCCAGCGTTCGATATATGACAGGCACCAGGTCATCACCAGCGCCGGGATCACCGTGTAGGTGTATTTCACCGCGGTGACCGGAATCAGGGCAAATTCGACATGTTCACCCTGGGCCGCTTTCGCCATCAGTTCAATAAAACTCGGATGTACCAGCACACCCGCGATGGCAATCGCCAGCGACATATTGGTTTTAAATTTGATGGCGGCAGATGCCGCGACCATTAGCGGCAGGAAGAAGAAAGCACCGTCACCAATCACATTCAGAATGGTTAAGGTCGGCGATCCTTTTGTCAGCACGCCGCTCATTTCGAGGATCATCGCCAGCAGTTTGACCATCGATCCGCCGATAATCGCCGGGATCAGCGGTGACATGGTGCCGATCAGCGCATCGAGGATCCCCGCACCAATGCGACGTAGCGTAAGTTTGGGTTTACCCTCGGGCTGTGCGGGCTGCATATCTCCCGGCAGCAGGCTGACGACTTCCTGAAAGGCTTGTGAAACGGTATTGCCGATAATCACCTGACACTGGTTGTCACTACGTACCACGCCGAGCACGCCGGAGATGGTTTTCAACGTCGGACTGTCGATAAGCTGGTCATCTTTGATAACGAAGCGCAAACGCGTCATACAGTGCGTGACTGCCGAGATGTTATCAACGCCGCCCAGTGCCGCTATCACCGAGCGTGCCAGCGCCGCATAATTTTTGGCCATCGGATTTTATCCTGTTATCAGTAGGGTAGATGTAGTTGTTATCAGTCGACGTGACGGAAAAATGCCGATGCTGAAACGGAATTAGGAAACCGGTTTCACAAAATCATGAATAGTTGTCACTAAATAAGCAAGAGAGTTAATTGTTCATTTTTTATATTTGTGAAACCGGTCACCTGAATATTTTTCCCGCCGATTGCGCAAGGACAATCGGCAAACGGTGCAGTACACTGCGTTGATTGCGTGTAAAGGGATGAAAATGATGACGACGATGCTGGAAGTGGCGAAGCGCGCCGGGGTTTCAAAAGCGACCGTTTCCCGCGTGCTTTCAGGTAATGGCTACGTCAGCCAGGAGACTAAAGATCGCGTGTTTCAGGCGGTAGAAGAGAGCGGTTACCGCCCAAATTTGCTGGCCCGCAATCTGTCGGCGAAAAGTACCCAGACGCTGGGGCTGGTAGTGACTAACACGCTTTACCACGGCATTTATTTTAGTGAACTACTGTTTCATGCCGCGCGAATGGCGGAAGAGAAAGGGCGGCAGTTGCTATTGGCAGATGGTAAACACAGCGCCGAAGAAGAGCGCCAGGCGATTCAGTATCTGCTGGATCTGCGCTGCGACGCGATCATGATTTATCCGCGCTTTTTAAGCGTGGATGAAATTGATGACATCATTGACGCGCACAGTCAGCCGATAATGGTGCTTAATCGCCGCCTGCGCAAAAATAGCAGCCATAGCGTCTGGTGCGATCATAAACAGACCAGCTTTAACGCCGTGGCAGAGTTGATAAACGCCGGGCATCAGGAGATTGCTTTCCTTACCGGCTCGATGGATTCCCCCACCAGCATTGAACGTCTTGCCGGGTATAAAGACGCGCTGTCGCAGCATGGTATTGCGCTCAATGAAAAACTTATCGCTAACGGTAAATGGACGCCTGCCAGCGGGGCCGAAGGGGTAGAAACGTTGCTCGAACGTGGGGCTAAATTTAGCGTGTTAGTTGCCAGTAACGACGATATGGCGATAGGTGCGATGAAAGCGTTGCACGAGCGCGGCGTAGCGGTGCCAGAGCAGGTGTCAGTTATCGGATTCGATGATATCGCTATTGCCCCCTACACCGTTCCGGCGCTCTCCAGCGTAAAAATTCCGGTAACTGAGATGATTCAGGAAATTATTGGACGGCTGATTTTTATGCTCGATGGTGGGGATTTCTCACCGCCGAAAACCTTCAGCGGAAAACTGATCCGCCGCGGCTCCCTCATTGCTCTTTCGCAATAAACATTGTCATCACATGTCATCGTCACTAGTGTCGATGACATCGTTTTTCCTGCATTACAGAATTTAATTTCTTTAAATAACAGTAAATTAAAAACTGGCATGATTTGTGAATGTATCGGCGCATTAACTGTCATTGCTGGAGAATTTGATGAACCGTTTCATCATTGCTGACGCGAGTAAATGTATTGGTTGCCGTACCTGTGAAGTGGCGTGCGTGGTTTCTCATCAGGAGAATCAGGACTGTGCATCGCTGACCCCGGAAACTTTTTTACCGCGAATCCATGTCATTAAAGGTGTGAACATTTCTACGGCAACAGTCTGCCGTCAGTGTGAAGATGCACCGTGTGCTAACGTCTGCCCGAATGGTGCTATCAGCCGTGATAAAGGGTTTGTTCATGTGATGCAGGAACGTTGCATTGGTTGCAAAACCTGCGTTGTGGCTTGCCCGTATGGCGCGATGGAAGTGGTGGTACGTCCGGTGATTCGCAACAGCGGCGCGGGGCTGAATGTACGGGCTGACAAAGCCGAAGCCAATAAATGCGACCTCTGTAACCATCGTGAAGACGGCCCGGCGTGTATGGCGGCTTGCCCGACCCATGCGCTGATTTGTGTCGATCGTAATAAACTTGAACAACTGAGCGCAGAAAAACGTCGCCGTACGGCGCTGATGTTCTAAAAATCTTACAGAACTGTTCTGGCATCAAAGGAATTCCCGGAAATATTCGTAGAATACGAAGCGGGCAGTATCGCCGACCTGTGACTGCCGGATGCGACGCTGTCGTGTCCGGCAGGGCGGGTTACGAAATTCATGATGGCGGGAATAACTCAATGGCAAAAAACATATCTTGCGGTGTCCAACTGCGTATTCGTGGCAAAGTGCAGGGCGTCGGTTTTCGTCCGTTTGTCTGGCAACTGGCACAGCAATTAAATCTTCACGGCGATGTCTGTAATGACGGCGATGGCGTAGAAGTCCGGCTGCTGGAAGCCCCGGAAACGTTTCTTGTTCAATTGCATCAGCACTGCCCGCCGCTGGCGCGTATTGATAGCGTCGAGCGTGAGCCGTTTATCTGGTCACAACTGCCCACTGAGTTCACTATCCGCCAGAGCACAGGCGGCACCATGAATACGCAAATTGTCCCGGATGCCGCCACTTGCCCTGCTTGCCTTGCCGAAATGAATACCCCGGGCGAGCGGCGTTATCGTTATCCGTTTATCAACTGTACCCACTGCGGCCCGCGTTTCACCATTATTCGCGCGATGCCTTACGACCGCCCGTTTACCGTGATGGCGGCGTTTCCGCTGTGTCCGGCTTGTGACAAAGAGTACCGCGACCCGCTCGATCGTCGCTTCCACGCCCAGCCGGTGGCCTGCCCGGAGTGTGGCCCACATCTTGAATGGGTAAGTCATGGTGAACATGCAGAACAAGAGGCGGCATTACAGGCGGCTATCGCACAGTTAAAAATGGGCAACATTGTCGCCATCAAAGGGATTGGCGGATTTCATCTCGCCTGCGATGCGCGTAACAGTAACGCGGTGGCGACACTACGGGCACGTAAACATCGCCCGGCGAAACCGCTGGCGGTCATGTTGCCAGTGGCTGACGGTTTACCAGACGCTGCGCGCCAGTTGCTTTCCACGCCCGCCGCGCCGATTGTGCTGGTGGATAAAAAATACATACCTGAGCTTTGTGATGATATCGCCCCTGGCCTTAACGAAGTTGGGGTGATGTTGCCTGCGAACCCGCTCCAGCATTTGCTGTTACAGGAACTGCAATGCCCGCTGGTGATGACCTCCGGCAACCTGAGCGGTAAACCACCAGCTATCAGCAACGAACAGGCGCTGGCGGATTTGCAGGGCATTGCCGACGGATTCTTGATACATAACCGCGACATCGTGCAGCGGATGGATGATTCGGTGGTGCGCGAAAGCGGCGAAATGCTGCGCCGTTCGCGGGGGTATGTGCCGGATGCGCTGGCTTTGCCTCCGGGCTTTAAAAATGTTCCGCCTGTGCTGTGTCTCGGCGCGGATCTGAAAAATACCTTCTGCCTGGTGCGCGGTGAACAAGCGGTGTTGAGTCAGCATCTGGGCGATTTAAGTGACGATGGCATCCAGATGCAGTGGCGCGAAGCGTTACGCCTGATGCAAAACATCTACGATTTTACCCCGCAATACGTTGTGCATGACGCACATCCGGGCTATGTCTCCAGCCAGTGGGCGCGCGAAATGAATCTGCCGACGCAAACGGTGCTGCATCATCATGCCCACGCGGCGGCGTGTCTGGCAGAACATCACTGGCCACTGGAGGGCGGTGATGTCATTGCTTTGACGCTCGACGGTATCGGTATGGGGGAGAACGGCGCTTTGTGGGGCGGCGAGTGTCTGCGGGTGAACTATCGCGAATGCCAGCACCTGGGCGGCTTGCCAGCGGTGGCGCTTGCTGGGGGCGATTTGGCTGCAAAGCAGCCGTGGCGTAACCTGCTGGCGCAGTGCCTGCGCTTTGTGCCGGAGTGGCAGAATTACCCTGAAACGGCAAGTGTGCAACAGCAAAACTGGAGCGTGCTGGCGCGGGCCATTGAGCGTGGAATTAACGCGCCGCTGGCGTCATCGTGTGGGCGTTTGTTTGATGCTGTGGCGGCGGCACTGGGCTGTGCGCCAGCCACGTTAAGTTATGAAGGTGAAGCGGCTTGTGCTCTGGAGGCGCTCGCAGCTTCATGCGACGGAGTGACGCATCCGGTGACGATGCCGCTGGTGGACAATCAACTGGATCTCGCCACTTTCTGGCAGCAGTGGCTGAACTGGCAGGCACCGGTTAATCAACGCGCGTGGGCGTTTCATGATGCGCTGGCGCAGGGTTTTGCCGCGTTGATGCGTGAGCAGGCCACGATGCGCGGTATCACTACGCTGGTATTTAGCGGTGGGGTTATTCATAACCGATTGCTGCGTACACGCCTGGCGCATTATCTCGCTGATTTCACATTACTCTTTCCGCAGAGTTTACCGGCGGGTGATGGCGGCTTGTCTCTGGGGCAGGGGGTTATTGCTGCGGCGCGCATCCTGCATGCTGCATAGTGGCGGATGTGGCGTAACTAAGCGTTAAAAGTAGCGCGGACAGTCCCCTCGCCCTTTGGGCGAGGGAGAAAACCATGCCTACATCGGCAACGTTTTCAACAATCCAAACGCCTCTTTCATCCGATCCTCACTGACCACAAAGGCGCGAAGCTGGTCAGCATCGTCAACACCGCGCGCAACCATTCCCTGGCGTTCGGTATTAATTTGCCAGCGTAAATCCTGACGCTGGGTTTCGCCTGCCAGATGCAGCGGTAATTCTGGCGTTTTGATTTTCACCAGCATCGCCGGGAGTTTCAGCGGCGTGTTATTGCCGAGAAGATTTTTTGCCAGCACCATTGCGCTAAGTTGAATCGGCTGGAGGAACGGCAATACCTGACCGTTAATTTCCGCGCAATCGCCCAGCGCATAAATATCGGCATTACTGGTTTGCAGATAACTATCGACGCAAACGCCACGATTAATCGTCAGCCCGGCGCGTCGTGCCAGGGCGGTTTCCGGGCGCAGTCCGGTGGCGGCAATTACCGCATCCACTTCAATGCAGCGCTGGCATTCCAGCGTTGCCAGAATGCCAGAATCCGTTTTTTCCAGTCCCTGCAACTGAGATTTTAACAGCAGATGAACGCCCATCTCCGTCAACCGATGCTGCAAGCGGCTGCTTACTTCCGGTGGCATTAACGACGCCAGAATACTGGCAGCGTTGTCGATCAGCGTGACCGCTTTGCCTGCCCGACAAAAATCCATCGCCAGCTCGCTACCAATCAAGCCACCGCCAACAATCAACACGCGTCGGGCATCCCGCAGTTGCGTTTCACAGGCGCGATACTCTTGCTGACTATTTAACGTCAGCATTAACTCACGCCCGGGCACTGGCGGGACAAAGGCGCTGGCACCGGTTGCCAGCACTAACTTGTCGTATTGCCACTGATTATTCTGACTTTTCACCACATGGGCTTCGGCATCGATATCCGTTACCCAGGTGTGCGGAAACAGGCGCAGATTAAACTGCTCGGCAAATTCACCTGCCGTCTGGCGGGTAAGGTCGTCGGCACGTTGCCCCTGACTGATAACATGGCTGAGGTCAGGTTTGTTGTACTCATCCATGCTGTCGGCGGCAATCAGAGTTAATGGAATACTGGCGTCCTGTTTGCGAATATTTTTCACCAGTTGGCGGGCGGCGAAGCCCGAACCAATGATCACAATGCTGTTGCTCATTTTGCCTCCGATGCCAGTTCGTCAAAGACGTCTTTGCCGAGAGAGCATTCCGGGCACAGGAAGTTATCCGGGACTTCACTCCACGGCGTTCCTGGCGCAACGTCCTGCATTGGCTCACCTTTTGCCGGATCGTAAATCCACTGGCAGACGCTGCATTGCATCCGTGGGCCGAGGTCAGCCGTCGTGGTGGCAGAGGTTTCTTCTTTAACTACCGTATTCACCGTGCTCTGCGGCAGCGGCGCGAGCGCCCACTGACGGGCGATTTCGCGACCGTGTTCACGACATAACTCCAGAGCGTCCTGGTCTGGTCGCCATTTGGCTTTCAGGCTAAGCGACATTTCGAAACCCGCATCCTGCAGGCGCGTGGAAAGACGATCCACCGCACCGCCGCTCCAGCCGTGAGAGCCGAAAGCGCTGGCGCGTTTGTTACGGAAGCGTAATCCGGTCATCTCCTCCACCAGCCCGGCGATTTTCGGCATCATCACATTATTCATCGTAGAGGTGCCGACCAGCATGCCTTTTGAGCGGAAGACATTGGTCAGGATTTCGTTTTTATCGCTTCGGGCGACGTTGAAAATTTTCACCGCCACGCGTGGGTCGGTTTCCGCAATCCCCTGGGCGATAGCGTCAGCCATCATGCGGGTGTTATTCGACATGGTGTCGTAGAAAATGGTGATTCTGTCTTCCTGATAATCCGCCGCCCATTTCAGGTACAGCTCGACAATTTGCGTCGGGTTATCGCGCCATACCACGCCGTGAGAGGTCGCTATCATATCGACTGGCAAGTTAAAGCCCAGGATCTCGGTAATTTTCGGCGTTACCAGGCGGCTGAACGGCGTCAGGATATTGGCGTAGTAACGCTGGCACTGCTCGAAAAGCTCCGTCTGATCCACTTCATCGTTGAACAGATGCTCGTCGCAGTAGTGCTGACCGAAAGCATCGTTACTGAACAGCACCGCGTCGCCTGTCAGGTAAGTCATCATGCTGTCCGGCCAGTGCAGCATTGGCGTTTCGACAAAAATGAGCTGTTTGCCGTTGCCGATATCCAGCGTGTCGCCAGTTTTCACCACATTAAAATTCCACTCCGGATGATGGTGATGACCATTTATCGAGTCGATAGCGTTGGCAGTACAGTAGATCGGCGTATCGGGAATTTGTGCCATCAGTTCGGTCAGCGCCCCGGCGTGGTCCTCTTCAGCATGGTTAATTACGATGTAATCGATATCTGCCAGATCGATTTCATTACGCAGGTTCTGCACAAATTCGCGGCTGAATTTATGGTCGACGGTGTCGATCAGCACGTTTTTTTCTTCACGGATGAGGTAGCTGTTGTAGCTGCTGCCGCGCAGCGTTTTATATTCTGTACCGTGAAAATCACGCACTTCCCAGTCACGTTGACCAACCCAATGAATGTTATTTTTCACCACAATAGACATAGCAACCTCAATTTATTCAGCGTGTTCTAAAAAGATGTCTTGCTAATTGCAGATTGCGTGCCAGTTTTTTATCTGATTGATTTTTATGTATAAATTAATTCATGCTCATTAATGAGTAGTCAAAATGACTATTAATCAAATGGTCGATATGACAATATCTATAGTCAAATTGACAGTGAGGCAAAGATGAGTTTTTCCGTTGATGTGCTGGCGAATATCGCCATCGAATTGCAGCGTGGGATTGGTCATCAGGATCGTTTTCAGCGCCTGATCACCACGCTGCGTCAGGTGCTGGAGTGTGATGCCTCTGCGTTGCTACGTTATGACTCGCGGCAGTTTATTCCGCTTGCCATCGACGGGCTGGCGAAGGATGTACTCGGTAGACGCTTTGCGCTGGAAGGGCATCCACGGCTGGAAGCGATTGCCCGCGCCGGGGACGTGGTGCGCTTTCCCGCAGACAGCGAATTGCCCGATCCCTATGACGGTTTGATTCCCGGGCAGGAGAGTCTGAAGGTTCACGCCTGCGTTGGTCTGCCATTGTTTGCCGGGCAAAACCTGATCGGCGCATTGACGCTCGACGGGATGCAGCCCGATCAGTTCGATGTTTTCAGCGACGAAGAGTTACGCCTGATTGCCGCGCTGGCGGCGGGAGCGTTAAGCAATGCGTTGCTGATTGAGCAACTGGAAAGCCAGAATATGCTGCCGGGCGATGCCGCGCCGTTTGAAGCGGTGAAACAGACGCAGATGATCGGTCTGTCGCCAGGCATGACGCAATTGAAAAAAGAGATTGAGATTGTGGCGGCGTCCGATCTCAACGTCTTAATCAGCGGTGAGACGGGAACCGGTAAGGAGCTGGTGGCGAAAGCGATTCATGAAGCCTCGCCAAGGGCGGTGAATCCGCTGGTCTATCTCAACTGTGCCGCACTGCCGGAAAGTGTGGCGGAAAGTGAGTTGTTCGGGCACGTGAAAGGGGCGTTTACTGGCGCTATCAGTAACCGCAGCGGGAAGTTTGAAATGGCGGATAACGGCACGCTGTTTCTGGATGAGATCGGCGAGTTGTCGTTGGCATTGCAGGCCAAGCTGCTGCGGGTGTTGCAGTATGGCGATATTCAGCGCGTTGGCGATGACCGCAGTTTGCGGGTCGATGTGCGCGTGCTGGCGGCGACTAACCGTGACTTACGCGAAGAGGTACTGGCAGGGCGATTTCGCGCTGACTTGTTCCACCGCCTGAGCGTGTTTCCACTTTCAGTGCCGCCGCTGCGTGAGCGGGGCGATGATGTCATTCTGCTGGCGGGGTATTTCTGCGAACAGTGCCGCCTGCGGTTGGGGCTCTCCCGCGTGGTATTAAGTGCCAGAGCGCGAAATTTACTGCAACACTACAATTTTCCGGGGAACGTTCGTGAACTGGAACATGCTATTCATCGGGCGGTAGTGCTGGCGAGAGCCACTCGCAGCGGCGATGAAGTGATTCTTGAAGCGCAACATTTTGCTTTTCCTGAGGTGACGTTGCCGCCGCCAGAAGCGGCGGCGGTGCCTATCGTTAAGCAAAACCTGCGTGAAGCGACAGAAGCGTTCCAGCGTGAAACCATTCGTCAGGCACTGGCACAAAATCATCACAACTGGGCTGCCAGCGCACGGATGCTGGAAACCGACGTCGCCAACTTGCATCGGTTGGCGAAACGTCTGGGGCTGAAGGATTAAATAATCCCGGCCTGATAGAAATCCTGCAGGTTAATTGCGCCGGTGAGTTTGCCGTTTTCATCCACTACCGGTGCGGCGGTGATTTTGCGTTTCATCAGGATTTCTTTGGCGTCGATGGCACGGCTTTGCGATTGCAACGTGGTGCCGCCGACCGTCATCGCTTCATTGACTGGCGTGGTGAGTGCGCCGCCGCCAACCAGCCAGCGACGTAAATCACCGTCGGTAAAGACGCCTTGTACCTGTTGCTGAGCGTCACATACCGCCACCAGCCCCAGACCGGTGCGGCTGAGTTCCAGCATCGCATCCATCACGCTGGCGGTTAACGCTACCTGCGGAATAGCGTCATCACGGCGCATCAGATGATGCACTTTATTCAGCAAGCGAGCGCCCAGTGCCCCGGCTGGGTGGGAGCGGGCAAAATCTTCTTCATTAAAACCACGCGCCTGCATGACTGCCATCGCCAACGCGTCGCCCATCATCAGGGTATTCACGGTGCTGGAGGTCGGCGCAAGATGCATCGGGCAGGCTTCGCGTTCTACGGAGATATCCAGCACCGCTTTCGCCGCCAGGCCCAGCGGTGACGTCGGTTTGCCGGTCATCGCCAGCAGCGCGATAGATTTATCTTCCAGACGCGGAATAATCAGATCCAGTTCCTTCGCGCCACCGGAGTAAGAGATAAACAGCATCACATCGCGGCTTTCGATCATCCCCAGGTCGCCGTGCAATGCCTCTGCCGGATGGACAAAAAAGGCAGGAGTGCCGGTGCTGGCAAGCGTTGCGGCGATTTTCTTACCAATGTGGCCCGATTTGCCAATTCCCGAAACCACCACTTTGCCTTCGCAGTGCAGGATGATATTGGCGGCGCGAACAAAATCATCGCCCAGACGTTCCGGTAAACGGCTTGCTTCCTGTAACTCCAGCATTAACGTCTGACGTCCCGCGTTCAGTAGTGCTTCACTCATTGCTCTCTCCGGTTATGATCACATCGATCCCTTTCTTTTCCAGCGCCTGACGAAACGCCGGATCGATACCTACGTCGGTAATTAGCTTATCGACGCTTTCAAGACTACAAACCACGTTGGGGCTTTTACGACCAAACTTCGATGAGTCAGCCATCAAAATCACTTCGCGCGCGGCATTACACATCGCCTTACTGACGGTATAGACCTCGTTGAAGGTGGTTACGCCCGCATTGAGATCGATGCCGTCGGTGCCCATAAACAATTTATCGAAGGTGAAATGCTCGAAGGCATTCTCTGCCAGTTGCCCGTGAAATGAGGCCGATTTTTTACGAAATGTTCCGCCTGGCATCAGGATAGTTTGTTCGTTATCCAGTTCGGATAGCGCATTGACGATATGCAGGCTGTTGGTCATCACTGTGATGTTATTAAAGCGCGAGAGCAGGGGAACCATCTGCAAAACGGTACTGCCAGCATCAAGAATGATCGAATCGCCATCATGGATAAAACTAACGGCAGCTTCTGCAATCAGCTCTTTCTTGTGGGTGTTGATGAGTGTTTTATGATCGATAGGCGGATCGGATTCCTCTTTATTCAACACCACTCCGCCATAAGTACGAATGACGGTTCCGGCATGTTCCAGAATGACCAGATCTTTGCGAATGGTTGTTCCTGTGGTGTCAAAGTATTGCGCCAATTCTTCAACCGAGCATTTACCCTGCTTTTGCAGATACTCCAGAATGGCGGCCTGACGCTGACGAGGTTTCATGGGCGTGATTACCTGATTTAGGTTTCAAAATGATAACTTCGCAAGCAAGTAACATTCACAACGAAATTATCCACGTTTCAGTTTAAGCGCCAATGATAGAGCATTCTGTGATAGTGGATCATGGGGAAAGATCACATCGGGCTGTAAATCACCCGCATGCATACCGGTAATTGCGGGAATTTTTTGCGGTCGGGCGAAGACGGTCAGTCCTTTCATAAACAAGGTGTCGACGATGCGCTGCTGATCGTCCAGG
>OGXS01001027.1_pt1 | contig 20964 bp, 20 predicted proteins | sample 1576371 | NCBI WGS metagenome assembly OGXS01 (sample SAMEA3541475, study PRJEB24748) | human gut metagenome | biome: human gut; feature: human-associated habitat; material: faeces | place: China | collected 2012
GGGGGCGGCGGCCCGCCGCCCCGCCGCCTCCACCGCCTGGAGGACCCGCGCCTCCAGGGCGGGGGTCAGCAGGCTCACGAGGCCTCCTGGGTGAGCAGGGAGACATAGTCCCCCCCCAGGGCGTGGACCTCCTTCAGGGCCCGCTTCAGCAGGCAGGCGGCGCGCACCTGGAAGGGGGCCTGGTCCGCCACCTCGATGGTGTACCGGCCGGCCTGCATCTCCCCCCACAGCTCGGAGACCGTGGCGCAGCCGCGGGCAAAGACGGTGGAGATGCAGCCGTACTGCACCGCCTGGTGGGTGTCGCTCCCCGCCACCACGGGGATGGCCAGCTGCTTCCCCAGGGCCTGGGTGAGGCGCTGGGTGCGGGCCCGGTCCTGGGCCATGTCCTTGCCGTTGAGGTCCAGGAAGTGGAAGCGGCGCAGCTGCTCCATGGGCTGCTCCGGCACCCGGCCGGGGGCCCGGAAGGGGTGGGCGCAGCCCACCAGCACCGGGTACTGCTCCAGCAGGTCCAGCAGGTCGGCCAGGGGGAGGAAGGTCTCCTTCTCCTTATGGGGTTCCAGGCGGCGGTTCAGCTCCAGGATGGCCTCCAGGGGGCCGATGGAGAGGATGTGCCCCCCCTCGGCCACGTCGGTCTCCATCCCGGGGAAGATCCGCAGGCCGTTGGCCAGCTCCAGGCAGTCCCCCACCCGGCGGCTCACCGCGGTGAGGTAGCGGTAGAGGTCCCCGAACTGGAGGGTGTTGAAGTGCTCGGTGAGGCACAGGGCGTCCAGCCCCGCCCGCCGGGCCTCCCCGAAGAGCCAGTCGGTATAGGTGGTGGAAAAGGGAAGCTTTTTGGCCAGCTTCCCATGGGTGTGTACATCAAGACGCATGGCAAGCCCTCTCCTTTCTTACAGCAGGCTGGAACACAGCAGGGAGGCCGCCACCACCAGCAGGGAGGCGGCCAGGAAGATGCCGTCGTTGCAGCTGACCTTCAGGGAGGCCAGCTTGAGCTTCTTCACCGACTTGTTCACCGCCGCGTAGCGGTAGCCCCGCAGCTCCAGGGCCTCCACCGTGGTGCGGGAGCGCTTGGTGGTGTTGAGCATCAGGGGGTAGAAGGACTGCATGATGATCTTCACCTGGTAGATCAGGTAGCGCACCTTCCCCCGGAAGGTCTCGTGGGCGGGGGGATTGCCCCGGAGGCGGTAGGAGAGCAACACGTTCTGGAACTCCTCCATGAGCATGGGGAGCATCCGGTAGGCGTAGGAGATGGAGAAGCTCAGCCGCTCCGGGCAGCCGTACCACATCAGGCCGTTGGAGAGCTTGTCCGGGTCCAGGCCGGAGAAGACGGTGATGGAGGCCAGGGACACGGTGGCCACCTTCAGGGTGAGCATCAGCAGAGGGGCCACCGCCGAGGCGTCCCCCCCGAAGAGGAGGGTCACCACGAAGAGGTACCCCGTCTGGGAGAACACCCCGATGGCGAAGAGGAAGAGCACCAGCCCCGCCACCCGGGCCAGGATGGTGGTGACCATCACCAGCAGGAAGCACCCCAGCAGGAAGGGGATGTCGTTGACGAACCAGGGAACCAGGCCGAAGAAGAGGTACCAGGCCAGCAGGACCCGGGGGTCCAGGGTGACGATCACCGTGTCGTCGTTGCCGTAGGCGTTCTTCAGCACCTGGTTGCGGAGAAAGTCCATGGAGATCTTATCCAGCACGTTCTCCGAGAGTTTCTGTTTCAGTGACTGCATGGCGTTCCCTCCTGAAAGCTTTCGAGGAATTCCTCAATGGTGTAGCACAGGGCGGCGGGGTCCAGGGCCTGGGCCATGGTGAAGATCTCCGGGGGGCGGATGCCCACCTGGTCCACCACCTCCCGCTGGGAAAAGACCTCGTCCCGGGTGCCGTCGGCCACCACCTTGCCCCCGGAGAGGACGATGATCCGGTCGGCCCACTGGCACACCAGCTGCATGTCGTGGGTGGCGATGACCGCCGTCTCGGTGATGCCCTTCATCTCCTCCAGCACCGACAGGATCTCCCGCCGGGTGGCGATGTCCAGGTTGGCGGTGGGCTCGTCCAGCAGGAGGATGCCCGGGTCCAGGGCGATGCCGATGGCCAGGCTGGCCCGGCGCATCTGGCCGCCGGACATCAGCCGGCCGTCCCGCTGGGCCAGGTCGGTGAGGCGGAAGCGGGCCAGCAGGTCCTCCGTCCGCTGCTCCCACCGGGGCACCTGGCGGACCTGCATGGCATAGGCGATGTCCCCCCGGATGGAGTCCTTGATGAACATCTCCTCGGGGTTTTGATAGACCAGGGAGATCTGGCGGGAGAGGTCCTCCGCCCGCTTCTCCCCGATGGGCTCCCCGAAGAGGGAGACCGTCCCCTCCCCCGGGCGGAGCAGGCCCACCATGAGCTTCATCAGGGTGGACTTCCCCGCCCCGTTGGAACCGATGAGGGCCACCTTCTCCCCCCGGTGGATCTCCAGGTTCAGGTCGTGGAAGACCTCCCGGGGGGCCCCCTTCACCGAGCGGTAGGCCAGGCGCACCCCCTGGAAGGCCACCACCGCCTCCTCCCGGGCCGGGCCGGAGCGGGCCAGGGGCCGGGGGCAGTGGTTCAGGGAGGCGAAGGCCGCCTTCCCCTGCTCCACGGTGGTGGGCAGGGCGGCCAGGGCGGCCAGCTTCCCCGCCGCCCGCATCCGGTGGGCCGCCCGGGTGACCTGGGGCGGGAAGATGTTGCAGGCCTCCAGCTCCTCCACCCGCCGCAGGGCCTCGTCGGTGGGGAGCATCCACTGCACCTGGCCGTCCTTCATGAGCATCACGTGGCGGCAGTAGTCGGCGATGTACTCCGTGTGGTGCTCGATGACGATGATGGTCTTGCCATAGGTCTCGTTGAGCTCCCGGAGCACCCCGTAGATCCGGTCGGCGTGCATGGGGTCCAGCTGGGCGATGGGCTCATCCAGGATGAGGATGTCCGGCTGGAGGGACACCGCCCCCGCCAGGGCCAGCAGGTGGGTCTGGCCTCCGGAGAGCTGCCAGACGTACTCCCCCTCCCGGCCCTCCAGGCCGCACTGCTTCAGGGCGGCCCGCCCCCGGTCCAGGTAGTCGGGGAAGGCGTAGTTCAGGCAGGCGTAGGAGGCGTCGTCCAGCACCGTGGGGCGGACGATCTGGTTTTCAAAGTCCTGGTAGACGTAGCCCACCTTCTGGGCCAGCAGGCTCACGTCGCTCTCCAGGGTGTCCAGCCCGCCCACCTTCACCCGGCCGGCAAAGTCCCCGGTGATGAAGTGGGGGATGAGGCCGTTGAGGGTCTTGCACAAAGTGGACTTCCCGCAGCCGTTGTTGCCAACGACTGCCAGGAAGTCCCCCTGTGGGATTCGCAGTGTGATCTCCCGCAGCGTAGGCTGGGAAGCGCCGGGGTAGGTGTAGGTCAGCTGGTCGATCTCGACGGCGTACATCTCAGTCCACCGCGGCCCGCTTGCCGCCGGTCTTCTTGATCACCAGCAGGGCAGCCAGGGCCACCACCGCGGCCACCAGGATGCCCACCGCCAGGGCGGTGCCGCTCTCGGCCCAGCTGGCCTCCCAGTCCACCAGGGACATGCCGGCGGTGGCGGCCATCTCCGCCACGATGGCGCAGACAAAGCCGATGGCGCACACCAGCAGGGCCTTGGGGCTCAGGCCGCTGACGGCGCTGGCCGGGGTGCGGGGGGCCATGCCCAGCAGGGGCTCGATCTTCCCGTAGAGCTTGGGCACCAGGTACAGGGTGGGCAGCAGGCAGAAGAGGATGCCGGAGAAGAGCAGGTCGTTGCAGAAGGCGAAGCCCTCGGTGGCAAAGACGCTCTCCGGCAGGCCGGCCACGGCCTCAAAGTCCTCCACGGCGAACTGGACTTTCAGGATATCCACCACGGTGCCCATGGCCAGCTGGGCGGCGGTGCCCACGATGGCGGCCACGCCCACCATGCGGCGGTTCTTGGGGTCCTTCACCAGGCGGCCGGCGATGTACACCCCGATGGTGACGGTGAGGAACTTCTCCAGCTCTCCCAGGCCGCCGAACTGGCCCAGCATGATCTCGCTGAACACCAGCTCGCCGGTGGCGGCGCCCAGGGCGGCGGACAGGGGGTCAAAGAGCATGGCCAGGGTCAGGGGGATGAAGAGGAAGAACTCCACGGAGAACTCCACCACCCCCACCTGCACCGAGGGGATGAGCTCGGTAAACAGGGTGGCCAGCCCGTACAGGGACATGGACAGGACAAATATCATGAGTTTCTGAGACTGCGTGGCAGTCTGCTTGGTCTGTGTAAGCATGGATCTTTCCCTCCCTCAGGTTTTCTTTTCTCGCTTACAGGTCCTAGTGTACCGCCGTTATGTAAATTTGTCCTGCAAATTGATGTAAAATGTAATTTAATTTTCTTTTTTAATGGGAAAAGAAAATTTTCCAGACACCACGCGAAAAGGGCGGCCCCGGCGGGGCCGCCCTTGGGCGGAGGGAATGGGTCAAGGGGTCTGGGGCGGGCCCTCCCCGGGGAAGGCCAGGGTGAGGGTGAGGAGGTTGTTGGTGTCCCCCTGCAGCCGGTCCGCCAGCTGGTCGCAGATCTCCTCCATAGACCGGGTGAGGGCCCGGACCTTGCCCAGCAGGGCCAGGGCCAGGACCAGGGCCCCCTTACACCGGCACCACGCGGACGGCGGTGCCGTGGTCCCGCAGCAGGGCGATGAGGTCCTCCGTCCGCAGCCAAAGGGTGGCGGTGTTGTCGTTGGGGTGGACCCCGATGAGCCCCGGCGGGGCCAGGAAGTCCTGGTCCAGAAAGACCTCCACCTGGCCCTCCCTGTCATTGAGGGCCCCCAGCGGGGTCACCGCCCCGGGGAGGAGGCCCAGCTTGGCCTGGAGGTCCTCCGCCGAGGCAAAGCTCAGGGGGCGGGTGCCGTTGGCCTGGCGGAAGGCCTTCAGGTCCACCCGCTTGTCCCCCCGGAGGGTGAGCAGGTAGTAGTGCCGCTTCTTGTCGTCCCGGAGGAAGAGGTTCTTCCCGTCGGCCTCGGGGTAGGGCAGGTCCACCGCCGCCATCTCCTCCATGTTGTACACCGCGGGGTGTTCGGTGATCTCGTGCCAGATGCCTCGCTCTGTCAGGAGGCGATACACGGCCGCCTTGTCCCACTGCTTCATGGGTTCCACTCCTTTGCTACAGAATCGGGCTTCATTATACCAGAGATCCCAGCGGTTGTCATCCGTCCCTTGGGCAGCAAAAGGGCGGGGCCCGGTGACCGGGCCCCGCCTGGGGAGAATGGGTTTATGTAACTTCCGCCTTGACGGCCTCCAACTTGGCCTTCCAGGCCTCCACCACAGGGAAGAACACGCCGCCTACCACGTTGCCCAGGGAGATCACCACCAGGCGAAGGAGGGACTCCCCCGGCTGCCCATAGAGTACCCCGGAGACGGACCAGTAGTACATGTCCGCCACGCTATGCTCCATGCCGGAGACGATGAACACCGTGACTCCCAGGAAGAGGGCCAGGTACTTCCCCAACTGGTGGGGGTTCTTGGCATACCCATTGACGGCGATGAAGATGCAGATGTTGCACAGGATGCCCAGGAGGAACAGACTCAGGTAACTGTCCCCCATCTTTCCGTCCACCATAGCGGCGGCGGTGACGTTGATCCCGGATTCCGGCCCCACGATGCCGGTGAGGGTCTCAATCCCTGCGATGAGCATGGTGCCCAGGAGGTTGCCCACCCAGATGATCAGCAGGTCCAGCAGGTACCCCGGCCAGGGGTTTTCAAACAGGTAGCAGGCCTTGCCCGTAAACAGCGCATAGCCCCGGGTACAGATGGTGAACAGGCCGATGGTAAACAGCAAAGCCCCCACCACATTGCCCCCGGGGAAGGCATCCCGCAGCCGCAGAAATACCGTACCCCCCAGGCCGATGCAGAAGCCGGCCAGGATGGCAAAGAGGAACAGTCCTCCCACACGTCTCATATTGTTTTCCTCCCTCTCCGGCGCCAGCCGGGTCTCTCTATTGGTCTTGCGCGGTCTGGCTGCCGTGGGCACTGATGTGGTCTAGGATGACCGCCATCAGCTCCTCCTTCCCCAGCCCTTTTTCGGCAGAAAAGGAGATGATGGGGGTGGCCTCGTCCAGGGACAGGGTCTCCCGGATCCGGGCCAGGTTGGGTTCCCACTCGCTTTTCTTGATCTTATCCTGCTTGTTGGCCACCACCACAAAGGGTTTTCCGCTGTTCTGGAACCACTGGGCCATGACGCAGTCGTCGGCTGTGGGTTTGTGGCGCAGGTCCACCAAGAGGATGCCCAGGGTGAGCAGGCTGGTATCGGCAAACCACTGCTCGATGAGTTTGCCCCACCGGGCCCGCTCCTGCTTGGATACCTTGGCGTAGCCGTAGCCAGGCAGGTCCACAAAGTAGACCTGCTTGTCGATGCGGAAGTAGTTGATGTGGGTGGTCTTGCCGGGAGCGGAGCCCACCCGGGCGAAGTTCTTCCGCCCCAGCAGGCGGTTGATCACGGAGGACTTGCCTACGTTGGACCGGCCGGCAAAGGCGATCTGCGGCAGACTGTCCCGGGGACAGTCTGCCAATTTCGCCGCGGAGAGGATGAACTCCGCGTTCTGTGTGTTTAGTTTCATGGCCTTTCCTTTCCCGTCCCAGGTTTTTAGGCCTGGGGGATGGTGGCGTGGGTGGAGCCGGTCTCCGGGCCCACCACGGGGACCTGGCCCCCCGCCTGGTCCGGCTGGGCCAGGGGCGGCCGCTCCAGGGCATTGGCCAGCACCTGGTCCACATGGTCCACGGGGATGAACTGGAGGGCGCTGCGGACGGTCTGGTCAATCTCCTCCAGGTCGGGCTCGTTGTCCTTGGGGATGATCACCGTGTGGATGCCGTTGCGCAGAGCGGCCATGGACTTCTCCCGCAGGCCGCCGATGGGCAGCACCCGGCCCCGGAGGGTGACCTCCCCCGTCATGGCCACATCCCCCCTTACGGGGATCCCTGTGAGGGCAGAGACCATGGCAGTGGTGATGGTCACCCCGGCGGAGGGGCCGTCCTTGGGCACAGCCCCCTCTGGGAAGTGGACGTGGATGTCCTTCTCCTTGTAGAAGTTGGCCTCGATGCCCAGCTGCACTGCCCGGCTGCGGATATAGGTGAAGGCCGCCCGGGCCGACTCCTTCATCACGTTGCCCAGGTTGCCGGTGAGCTCCACCTTGCCGGAGCCGGGGATCACATTGGCCTCGGCCTCCAGAAGGGTGCCCCCTACGGCGGTCCAGGCCAGGCCGTTGACCAGGCCCACCTGGTTTTCCAGGCCGTTCTTTTCCGGGTGGAACTTCCGGGGACCCAGGAACTGCTCCAGGTTGTCTCCGGTCACATGGGCCTGCTTGTACTCCTCCGAGACGATCCCCATGGCCACTTTCCGGCACAGGGCACCCAGTTCCCGCTCCAGCACTCGAACGCCGGACTCCCGGGTGTAGGAGACAATGAGCTCCCGGATGGCATCGTCGGTGAGTTTCACTTGGCTCTTTTTCAGGCCATGGCGCTTGAGCTGCTTGGGCAGCAGGTGCTGCTTGGCGATCTGCAGTTTCTCCTCGTCGGTGTAGCTGGACAGTTCAATGACCTCCATCCGGTCCAAGAGGGGCCGGGGGATGGTGGAGGTGGTGTTGGCGGTGGTCACAAAGAGCACATCGGACAGGTCGAAGGGGAGCTCCACAAAATGGTCCCGGAAGGTGCTGTTCTGCTCACTGTCCAGCACCTCCAGCAGGGCGGCGGCGGGATCCCCCCGGAGGTCGCTGCCCAGTTTGTCGATCTCGTCCAGCAGGAGGAGGGGGTTCTTGGTGCCGGCCTGGCGGATGGCGTTGATGATCCGCCCGGGCATGGCCCCCACGTAGGTCTTCCGGTGGCCCCGGATGTCCGCCTCGTCGTGGACGCCGCCCAGGGAGATCCGGGCCAGCTTCCGGTTCAGGGCCCGGGCCACCGACATGGCGATGGAGGTCTTGCCCACGCCAGGGGGGCCCACCAGGCAGAGAATCTGCCCCTTGAGGTCCGGGGCCAGCTGCTTGACGGCCAGGAATTCCAGGACGCGCTCCTTCACCTTTTCCAGGCCATAGTGGTCTGCGTCCAGAATCTTCCGGGCAGCGGAGACGCTCACCCGCTCCTTGGAGGTCTTGGTCCAAGGCAGCTCCAGGCACACGTCCAGGTAATTGCGCAGCACCGAGGACTCGGCAGAGCCGAAGGGCTGCTTCTCCAGGTGGGTCACCTCTTTGAGGAGCTTATTGGTCACCTCTTCCGGCAGCTTGGCCTCCATGATCTGGCGGCGGTAGGCGGTGATCTCGTTGTCCCCGTCCTCCCCCAGTTCCTCCTGGATCACCCGCACCTGCTCCCGCAGGAAGGCGTCCTTCTGGTTCTGGGTCATGTTCTCCTGGACCCGGCGCTGGATGTTCTGCTCCATTTCCAGGATCTCCACCTCCCGGTGGAGCAGGCGGTTGATTTTATTCAGCCGCTGCACCGGGCGCAGCTCATCCAGGATGGACTGCTTGTCCAGCACCCGCATGGAGACATTCTGGGCGATGAAGTCGGCGATATAGCCAGGGTCCTCGCTGGACATGATGTTCATGAGCATCTCCGCCGAAGCACTCTTGGGGGACAGCTCACAGTAGCGGTCAAAGAGCTCATAGGCCTGGCGGATGGCCGCCTCGGCCCGGAGGGAATTGCTCTTTCCCTCGTAAGCCGGACCATGCTCTGCCGGCTCCACCTGGGCCACCAGGTAGGGCTCGGTCTGCACCAGGTCATGGAGGCGGGCCCGGTACTCCCCTTCCACCATGACCCGGATGGTCTTACCGGGCAGGCGGAGGATTTGGCGCACCGTGGAGACCGTCCCAATGTCAAAGAGATGGTTCCGGTCCGGCACCTCCACCCGAATGTCCTTCTGGGCCACCAGGAAAATGGAGGTGTTGGAGCTCATGGCCTCCTCAATGGCTTTGATGGAGGCCTCCCGCCCCACGTCGAAGTGGACCATCATCTTGGGATAGATGGTCAACCCCCGCAGGGCCAGGGTGGGCATGGTATGCAGTTCCTTGCGTTCGGTCTTTTCTTCCTCAGGCAAACCGATTCACTTCCTTTCCAAAGGCCCACACCGGCCCGCGCCGGTATGGGCAGAAAGGGCGGAGAAGTTTCCCCCTCCGCCCTGTGGTTTCCTTCACTTGTTTGGGGTACCGCCCCGTTAGGCAGTCCCGTTCTGCCGGGCCAAACCGCCGGCCTGGGCCCGCAGGGCCGCCGCCCCCAGATGGGGCCGGGGAGGCCGGTTGGGGTCCCGAATCAGGACGGGCTCGGCCCCGTCCTTGACACTCTCGGGGGTGATGTCCACCTCCACGATGGCGCTGTCCGAGGGGATGTCGTACATGATGGGAGACATGATCTCCTCCAGCACGGCCCGCAGGCCGCGGGCGCCGATGCCCCGCTCCATGGACTTGTCGGCCACCGCCTCCAGAGAGCCGGGGGTAAAGACCAGCTTCACCATGTCATACTCCAGCAGCTTCTGATACTGCTTCACCAGGGCATTCTTAGGCTCGGTGAGGATGCGCACCAAGTCCTCCCGGCGCAGGGGCTCCAGCGCCGTGATCACCGGCAGGCGGCCCACCAACTCGGGGATGATGCCAAACTTCAGCAGGTCATGGGGCTGGATTTGGCTCAGGACATTGCGCTGCTCCATCTCGGACTTGCTGAGAATTTCCGCTCCAAAGCCGATGCCCTTCTGGTTCACCCGCTTTTCGATGATCTTCTCCACGCCGTCGAAGGCGCCGCCGCAGATGAAGAGGATGTTCTTGGTGTTCACCTGGATGAACTCCTGGTGGGGGTGCTTGCGGCCGCCCTGAGGGGGGACGTTGGCCACAGTGCCCTCCAGAATTTTCAGCAGGGCCTGCTGCACCCCTTCCCCGGAGACGTCCCGGGTGATGGAGGTATTTTCACTCTTCCGAGCGATTTTATCCATCTCGTCGATGTAAATGATCCCCCGTTCTGCCTGCTCAATGTCATAGTCGGCAGCCTGAACCAGGCGGAGGAGAATGTTCTCCACGTCGTCACCCACGTAGCCGGCCTCGGTCAGGGTGGTGGCGTCGGCGATGGCAAAGGGGACCTTCAGGATCTTGGCCAGGGTCTGGGCCAGCAGGGTCTTGCCGCTGCCGGTGGGGCCCAGGAGGAGGATGTTGCTCTTCTGGAGCTCCACGTCCTCCCCGCCGCCGAAGTAGATCCGCTTATAGTGGTTGTACACCGCCACGGACAGGGCGATCTTGGCCGCGTCCTGTCCGATGACGTATTCATCCAGGTATGCCTTGATCTCTTTGGGGCTGGGGATGATCTCCGGCATATCGGGGTTGGCCAGCTGCTCTTCTGGCGGGTTCATGTTCTCCAGAATGTCCATGCACAGATGGACGCACTCGTTGCAGATGTAGGCCCCAGGCCCGGCGATGATCTTGGCCACCTGGTCCTGGTGTTTGCCGCAGAAGGAGCAGCGGATGGCACGCTTTTCGTCGTTCTTGGACAAAGTCGTTTCACCTCTTTACTAACGCAGGAAAAAGGGGGACCCACGCCCCCCTTTTTCCATGGTCTGATCAGCGCTTTTCGATCACTTTATCGATGAGGCCATACTCCATGGCCTCTTGAGCGGACATGAAATTGTCCCGCTCACAGTCAGCTGTCACCACATCCAGGGGTTTGCCGGTGTTTTCCGAAAGGATACGGTTCATCCGCTGCTTGATCACTTCCAGACGCTTCAGGTGAATCGCCATGTCGGTGATTTGGCCCTGGGTCCCTGCGGAGGGCTGATGGATCATGATCTCCGCGTTGGGCAGCGCCATGCGCTTGCCCTTGGTCCCCGCAGCCAGCAGGAAGGCGCCCATGCTGGCCGCCATACCAATGCAGATGGTGGAGACATCACACTTGATGTACTGCATGGTGTCATAAATGGCCATTCCCGCCGTAACAGACCCGCCGGGGCTGTTGATGTAGAATTGAATGTCCTGGTCCGGGTTCTGGGACTCCAGGTACAGCAACTGGGCCACCACCAGGCTGGCGGTGGTGTCGTTGACCTCCTCGGACAGGAAGATGATCCGGTCGTTGAGCAGACGGGAGAAGATGTCATAGGACCGCTCTCCCCGGTTGGTTTGTTCGACTACATAGGGCACTAAACTCATAGCTTGATCTCCTTTTCCATTCAGAGCACAGTATGCCCGCCTGACGGAAAATTATTCCTCACCCTTGGGCTCCTCGGCCTTCTTTTTGCGGGTGGTGGTTTTCTTGGGGGCTTCCTCCCCCTCTTCGGTGGTCTTCTTGGCTCTGGGTTTTCTGGCAGCAGGCTTCTTCTCTGCCTCTTCCCCGGCGGCCTCCTCGGTCTTCTTGGTCCGAGTGGTACGCTTCTTGGGCTTCTCCTCGGCGGGGGCTTCCTCGCCGTTTGCTTCCTCTTTGCTCTCTTCCTGGACGTCGTCCTTGGTCACTTCGGTGACCTTGATGTCGCCGTCATCCTCCGCGGCCACCAGGTGGGGCTTGCCCTCGGCAGCCACCAGGGCCATGGCCTTGTCCCGAGCCAGGTCGACCTTCAGGGGCTCCTTATCCAGGCCCTCGATCACCTGCTCGTAGGGGACATTGAGGTTGGCCGCAGCCTTCTTCACCTCTTCGTCCACTTCCTCGTCGCTGATGGTGATGCCTTCGGCAGCCACCACGGCGTCCAGAGCCAGCTGCTGCTTGATCTGGGTCACAGCGGGCTCCTTCAGGTCGTCCCGCAGCTTGTCGGCGGTCATAGCCATGTACTGCATGTACATCTCCAGGCTGATGCCCTGCTGCTCCAGACGGGAGGCATAGCTCTCCACCAGGCGGTCCACCTGGGCATTCACCATGGCCTCGGGGATCTCAATGTCCACCTGGTCGCACAGCTGGCCCAGCAGAGCCTGGCGGAATCTGGCCTCGCTCTGGGCCATGTTGCGGTCGATGATCTTCTGCTTCAGGTCGTCCTTAAACTCGGCCAGGGTGTCAAACTCGGACACGTCCTTGGCGAACTCGTCGTCAATCTCGGGGACCTTCTTCTCCTTGACCTCGATGCACTTCACGGCAAACTTCACCGGCTGGCCAGCCAGGTCCTTGGCGTGATAGTCCTCGGGGAAGGTGAGGTCAATGGTCTTCTCGTCCCCAGCCTTCATGTCCACCAGCTGCTCCTCGAAGCCGGGGATGAAGGTGTGGGAGCCCAGGGCCAGCTCATAGCCCTTGGCAGCGCCGCCGTCAAAGGCCACGCCGTCCTTGGTACCCTCGTAGTCGATGACCACGCTGTCCCCCATGGCGGCAGCCCGCTCCACCGGCTCCAGACGGGTGGCGCGGTCCACGTACTGCTGGAGCTCACGGTCCACGGCTTCCTCGGTGACGGTGGGCAGGATCTTGTCGGCCTCCAGGCCTTTATACTGCTTCAGGGTGATCACGGGACGAACGGTCACAGTAGCCTTCATGGTAAAGCCCTGCTTGCCCACTTCGGTGACTTCCACCTGGGGAGGGGCCACGGAATCCAGACCCTTCTCCTCAATGGCCTGGGCGCAGGCCTGGGGATAGAGTTCTTCAATGGCGTCTTCATAGAACACCCCGGCGCCGTACATGCCCTCGATCACCTTACGGGGGGCCTTGCCCTTACGGAACCCGGGGACCGAGATGCTGGAACGGTTCTTGCGGTAGGCCTTCTCCAGGCCGGCCTCAAATTCCTCCTGACCCACTTCGATGGTCAGCTCGACCTCGTATTTCTCTTTGTTTTCGACAACGCTCTTGACATTCATGTCCTTTTTTCCTCCTGTGAAACGCCCTTTTTTCCTTGTGGCAGAGCCCAAAAAGGCATTGTATTGCAGTATATATGAAGTATTCTATCAGAAACGAATGGAAATTTCCAGGGGTTTTCCTGACTTTTTTCCTTATTCTAAGATTTTTTCCGGGTGAAAACGGAGATAATCCGCCGCCACCAGGTGGTAATCCACCCCATCCCGGTTCCCTTGCAGGGCCAGACGGTGGCTGGCCCCGTGGAGGTGGCCGTAGTAGCAGGCCTTCACCCCATAGGCAGTCAGCAGGTCCAGAATGGGCTGGCAGCAGTAGCCGGTGTAGCAGGGGGGGTAGTGGAGGAAGCAGAGCTTCTCCCGGTCCCCGGCCGCTTTGAGGGAGGTCTCCAGCCGCTGGAGTTCCCGGTGGAACACCTTTTGGCTCTGGCCCGGCTTGTCCTCCTCGTAGAACCACCCTCGGGTCCCGCACAGGGCGGTCTCCCCGTAGAGGTGGCAGTTGTTGTGGAGAATGCGCAGGGTAGTGAACCCTTTCTCCTGGAAAAAGCGGTTCATTTTCGAGGCCGTGTTCCACCAATAGTCGTGGTTGCCCTTCATGAGGATCTTGGTCCCCGGCAGGGCATCCAGCCAGGCAAAATCCGCCTCGGCCTCCTCCAAACTCATGCCCCAGGAGATGTCCCCGGCGATGACCAGCGTGTCCTCCGGCTGGAGGATGGACAGGCCCTGGGCCAGTTTGTCCACGTACCCCTCCCAGGCTCCGCCGAACACGTCCATGGGCTTGCTGCTCCCCAGAGACAGGTGGGTGTCACCGATGGTATACAGTGCCACGGCCTTCCCCTTTCCTCAGCGGAGCATCTCCAGCACCACGTCCATCATCTGGCCCTTGTCCACGCTCTCGGTGAAGCGCACGGCCTTGTCCCGGAGGGAGGCCAGGGGCACAGGGGCCGGCCGGCCGGAGACCTTCTCCAGCTGGTCCAGAGCGCCCAGGCCCTCTTCCACCTGGTCCACCCCCAGGCTGTGCAGCACGCTGTCACAGAACTTGAAGGGGCTGGCGGTGGAGACGAAGACGGTGGTGCGGTCATCCCCCGTGGCCTTCCGGTAGTCCTCCATCACATGGTAGGCCACGGCGGTGTGGGGATCGATGAGGTAACCGTAGTCCTTCCACACCTGGGCGATGGTCTGGCTGGTGGTGGCCTCGTCGCAGAAGCCGCCGTAGAAATCCTCCCGGAGGCGGGCCTGGATGGCCTCGGAGACGGTGTACTTCCCCGTCTCGTTCAGCTGCTTCATGTACCCGGCCACGGCCTGGTCGTCCTGCCCAGAGAGGGCGAACAGGAGCCGCTCCAAGTTGCTGGAGACCAGAATGTCCATCGAGGGAGACATGGTGGTGTGGAAGGGCCGGTTCCGGTCATAGGTGCCGGTGGCCAGAAAGTCCGTGAGGACGTTGTTGCTGTTGGAGGCGCAGATCAGCTTACCTACAGGCAGGCCCATCTGGCCGGCGTACCAGCAGGCCAGGATGTTGCCGAAGTTCCCGGTGGGCACGCAGTAGTTGACCTTCTCCCCCATCTGGATCTTCCCCTGGTTGAGCAGGTCGCAGTAGGCGGAGATGTAATAGACCAGCTGGGGCAGGATCCGGCCCCAGTTGATGGAGTTGGCGGAGGAGAGGAAGTATCCCCGCTCTGCCAGATCCCCCCGGAGCTTCTCGTCGGAGAACAGGATCTTGACCCCCGTCTGGGCATCGTCAAAGTTGCCGTGGACGGCGCACACCCCCACGTTGCCCCCCTGCTGGGTCTGCATCTGCAGGGCCTGGACGGCGGACACCCCGTCCTTGGGGTAGAAGACCAGGATCTTGGTCCGGTCCACGTCCTTAAAGCCCTCCAGGGCGGCCTTGCCGGTGTCGCCGGAGGTGGCCACCAGGATGCACACCGTCTTGTCCTCCTGGGTCTTCACCAGGGAGGCGGAGAGGAGGTGGGGCAGGATCTGCAGGGCCATGTCCTTGAAGGCCGACGTGGGGCCGTGCCACAGCTCCAGGCAGGCCGTCTTGTCGTTCAGAGGATGAAGAGGGGCCACCTGGGGATCGTCAAACTTCCCCGCCCCATAGCCGGCCTGGGTGTAGGCGGTGAGCTCCTCCTCCGAGAAATCCTCCAGGAAGAGCTTCATCACGGCCACCGCCCGCTGGCTGTAGGACTTGCCCCGCAGGTCCTCCAGCATCTCAGGGGTGAGCTTGGGCAGGACCTCGGGGGTAAGCAGCCCCCCGTCCCGGGCCAGCCCCTGGGAGATGGCCTGGCTGGCGGTGAGGGCAATGTTGCGGTTTCTTGTGCTGACATAGTTCATGGGATTCACACACCTTTGAATAGTCTGGCCTCTCCCCTCCACACGGGGAGAGCGCCCCTTGGAAATGATACAAAAAAGGGTTAAAACGCGTTCTCCCAGTGGCAGATCTCCGGCTGGGCCGTGTCCTTGCCCTGGGGGGCGTAGACTTCGATGACGTCAAAGCGGGGCTGCAGCTGGGTGGGGTGGTCCAGCAGGTAGTACTGGGCGGCAATGCGCACCTTCCGCTGCTTGGCGGGGGTGACGAATTCCCGGGCCTGGGCCAGGTGATGGTCCTTGCGGAGCTTGACCTCCACAAAGCACAGGTATCCCTTCCCCTCCGCCACCAGGTCCAGTTCCCCCTCCCGGCAGCGGTAGCGGGAAGCGGTCACCTGGTACCCCTGGGATTCCAGATAGCGGGCTGCCTGTTCCTCCCCCCACAGGCCCAGGCCGGACCGGTCTCCCCCCCTCACAGCTTTGTGAGGAAGGTCTTGCGGTGGATGGGACAGGGGCCGTACTGGCGCAGCCGCTCGTAATGGAGCTTGGTGGGGTACCCCTTGTGCTGGGCAAAGCCATACTGGGGGTACTGCCGGTCCATCTCCACCATGTGCCGGTCCCGGCACACCTTGGCCAGGATGGAGGCAGCGGCGATGGAGGCGCTCTTACTGTCCCCCTTCACCACCGTCTGGTTGGGGGTGGTGATGCCCTGGGACCGGTTGCCGTCGATGAGGGCCAGGTCCGGGGGGATGGACAGGCCTTGGATGGCCCGCTCCATGGCCAGCATCCGGGCCTGGAGGATGTTGATGGCGTCGATCTCCTCCGGCTCTGCCCAAGCCACGGACCAGGCCAGGGCCTCCTGGGTGATGGCCTCGTAGAGCAGGTCCCGCCGGCGGGGCGTCACCCGTTTGGAGTCGTTGAGGTAGGGGTGGTCCCACCCCTGGGGCAGGATCACCGCGGCGGCATAGACCCGGCCGGCCAGGGGGCCGGCCCCGGCCTCGTCCACCCCGCAAAGGGTGCCGTACCCCTGGGCGTGGAGGTCGCTTTCCAGCTGCCACAGGTCAGGGCGTTCCGCCATGGTCGGCCTCCCCTTCCAGGTCCTGGGGCAGTTCCAGGGTAATCCGGCCCAGCTTGCCCCCCCGGAACTCGTCCAGGAGGATGTTGGCCATGCGCTCTAAGTCCACCTCACCGCCGGAGATGAGAAAGCCCCGCTTTCGCCCGCCGGCCTCCAGCAGGTCCCAGCCGGACATGCCGGCCTCTGGGACGATCTTAAACCGGGCGGTGAGGGCCTCCGGCTTCCGATGGGCCAGCAGCTCAATGAGGTGGCAGGCCAGGGTCTCCACGTCCATGATGGCGTCCCGCACCGCGCCGGTGAAGGCCAGGTGGAGGCCGATGGTCTCATCCTCAAACTTGGGCCAGAGGATGCCGGGGGTGTCCAGCAGTTCCAGCCCCTGGTCCACGGTGATCCACTGCTTGCCCCGGGTGACGCCGGGGCGGTCCGAGGCCTTGGCAGACTTTTTCTTGGCTACCTTATTGATAAAGGTGGACTTTCCCACGTTGGGGATGCCCACCACCATGGCCCGGACCGGGCGGCCTACCTGGCCCTTTTCCCGCCATTTGGCGATCTGCTCCTTGAGCGCCCCCCGCATCACCGGGGAGAACTGCTTCACCCCTGCGCCGCTGTGGGCATCGCAGGTGAGCACGGCCATCCCCTGGGCGCGGAAGTGGGCCTCCCAGGCTTTGGTGGCGGCGGGGTCGGCCTGGTCGGCCCGGTTGAGGACCACCACCCGGGGCTTGGTCCCCACCAGGTCGTCAATGTCCGGGTTGCGGCTGGCGATGGGGATGCGGGCGTCGATGATCTCCGCCACCACATCCACAAACTTCAGGTTCTCCCCGATCATCCGCCGGGTTTTGGTCATGTGGCCGGGGTACCATTGAATGTTCACAGGGCCTTCCCTCCTTCCCTGCCGCCCCGTGGGGGGCAGCCCATGGCAAATTCCATAACTAAGATAGTATACACGAGATTTCCTGGTCTGAAAAGCCTTTTCCACAAAAAAGGGAGCGCCAGCGCGCTCCCTTTTTTGAACTCTCGCGGAGATTACAGCTTTTCCTTGACCTTGGCTGCCTTACCCACGCGGTCACGCAGATAGTACAGCTTGGCCCGGCGGACCTTACCTTTGCGGACGGTCTCCACCTTTTCAATGACGGGGCTGTAGAGGGGGAACACCTTTTCCACGCCGACGCCATAGGAGATGCGGCGGACGGTGAAGGTCTCGTTGATGCCGCCGTGCTTCTTGGCGATGACGGTACCCTCGAAGACCTGGATTCTCTCCCGGTTGCCTTCCTTGACCCGCAGGTGGACACGGACGGTGTCGCCCACGGTGACGTCGGGGGCTGCCTTTTCAGGCATGTTCTTCTCAACAAAGTTCTGCATGAGATTCATGATCTGTTTTCCTCCTGTTATCAGGCGTTCGTGAGGCGTTTTTCCCCGTCTCCCTTGGACGGCGCCCCAGAGGACCACCCTTATTTCCATAGATCGCGATATATTTTACCAGGTGGGGCCAGAAAATGCAAGCATAAAATGCGGTTTTTTCCGACTCCTTTTTCTGTTTCTCTCTGCCCAAGCAGGGAGGTTGGGCCCAGCCCTCTTCTTCCCCTTGACAAGGGTACTTCCTTTTGGGTAGAGTAGGATACGTGACACGATATGCAGGAGGTTTCCACCTATGAAGAAAGGAAATGTCAAGGCACTGCTCCCCATCGGGGTGTTTCTGGTGCTCTACCTGGGCCTGGGGTTTCTCTTTGAGTACGGGCTGAAGATTCCCATGGGGTTTTACAGCATCCCCATTGTGGTGGTCTTTCTCATCGCCCTCTTTGTGGCTTGCTGCCAGAACCGAGCCCTTCCCTTGGAGGAAAAGCTGACCCTCATGGGCAAAGGCGTGGGCGATAAGAATATCATTATCATGGTTCTCATCTTCCTGACCGCCGGCCTGTTTGTGGGGGTGGTAGGCCGGAGCAGCGCAGACAGCGTGGCCTACTTTCTTCTGTCCATCATCCCGCCCCAGTTTGCCGTGGCGGTTCTTTTCGTGGTGAGCTGCTTTGTCTCCCTGGCCATGGGCACCTCGGTGGGAACCATCACCCTCATCACCCCCATTGCCCTTTCCGTGGCCGGGGCCTCCGGCTTTTCCCCTGCCATGTGCGTGGCCGCCGTGCTGGGCGGCGGGATGTTTGGGGACAACCTCTCCTTTATCTCCGATACCACCATCGCCGCCTGCAACGGCCAAGGCTGCCCCATGAAGGACAAGTTTCGGGTGAACTTCGCCATCGCCCTGCCGGCTGCCCTGGTTACCCTGGGGCTGCTCCTCCTCTGCTCTGCCGGGCAGTCAGGGGTGCAGCCTGTGGTGGAGGAGTACAGCCTCATCCAAATCCTCCCCTACCTTCTGGTGCTGGTGGGGGGCATTCTGGGGTTTAATGTCTTTCTGGTGCTGGTGGTGGGCATCGTCTCCGGGTCCTTCATCATGCTGGCCACAGGCGCCACAGCACCCACCGATCTGCTGGCCAACATGGGCAGCGGCGCAGCCGGGATGTATGAGACCGCCATGGTGGCCATTCTGGTCTCCGCCATGGGCGCCCTGATCCGGGCTTATGGCGGGTTCGACGCCCTGCTCTACGGGGTGAAGAAGGTGTTCCGCGGCCGAAAGGGCGGCCAGCTGGGGATGGGCCTGCTGGTGGGCGCCATGGACGTGGCCACCGCCAACAACACCGTGGCCATCGTGATGGCCAACCCCATCGCCAAGGAGATGGCCCAGGATTATGGCATCTCCGCCCGCAAGGCCGCCTCACTGCTGGACACCTTCTCCTGCATCTTCCAGGGGATCCTCCCCTACGGGGCCCAGATGCTGGTGGCTCTGTCGGCGGCCAGTGAGCTGGGGTTCTCCCTGTCCGCGTTTCAGATCATCCCCTACCTCTTCTATCCCTTCCTGCTCTTGGTGAGCTCCCTCCTGTTCATCTTCGTCTTCCCGGAGCGGGAACTGGACCGGCGGTAACTTCCCTTCCCGGGAAAACGCTGCGATACGAAAAGAAAACCATTGGAAAGCAGGTGCACACTATGGAACAGGTTCTTGTGGTAAACCGCCAGGCGCTGGAAGCCAAACTGGGCGGGCAGGTGTGGGTCACCGACCATCTGGACGACCTCCGCCAATTCATTCTGGACCACCATACCTTTCTCCCCCGGCAGCAGGCGGAGTATGACGCCACGGTGCGGCAGATCATCCCCTACGGCATTCTCCGCCGGGGCGGGGAATACTTCCTCCTCCGCCGGCTGAAGGGGCAGACCGAGGCCCGCCTCCACGACAAACTTTCCCTGGGGCTGGGGGGCCACATCAACCCCACCGAGGAGAGCGCCGCCGACCCCATCGAGGCCGGCCTGCGCCGGGAGCTGGCGGAGGAGGTCATCCTCCCCCACCTCACCGCCCTCACCTGTGTGGGCCTCATCAACGAGACCACCGGCGGGGTCAGCGATTACCACACCGCCCTGGTCTACCTGCTGGAGACCGACGGAGAGGTCACCGTTCGGGAGACCGGAAAGATGTCCGGCAGCTGGGTGGCCCCGGAGGACCTGCGGGAGGCCTACCCCGCCCTGGAAACCTGGTCCCAAATCGTGGCCCAAGGGCTCATTTTCCCGGGGATTGTATGATTTAACCAAATCATAACATTTCGGTTTGTGCAGTTTTTTCTCGTTCTTTTGAAAAAAAGGCTTGCATTTTTTTGCGCCCCATGATATTATGATTAAGCTGTTTGAGACGGCACCCGGGTGTGGCGAAGTTTGGTATCGCGCTTGAATGGGGTTCAAGAGGCCTTGAGTTCGAATCTCAACACTCGGACCAAAAAAGCCTGTGACGCAAGTCACAGGCTTTTTTCTTATTCGGAACGCCGCGTCCTGCCTGCCGGTGGGGCTCGGCGTTTTCCATTGGTCGGCACCACACCTCCTTTCTCCCTAATTGTTTGAAAAATAATATACGAGCGATTGACAATCCTCCATTTCTAAAGTATCATTGTGTTATACTGAATTCGTTCTTGACGGAACTGCACGAAAGGGGGATATCCCTATGAAAAAAGACGCCCCGGTACCCACCGCTGCCCGGAAAAAGAAGAAGGCCTCGCCCAGCCGGTTCCAGGTGTCTATGAAGAAAGCCACCACAGAGATGCTCACCCTGTTCCTCCTGCGCCAAAAGCCCATGTACACCTATGAGATGATCCAAAGCATTGAGCAGCTCAGCGGCGGCGTCATCTCCTTCCACAACCTCTACCTGGCCACCTACCGCCTGCAGGACGACAAGTACATCCAGGAGGCCTACCAGGAGCTGTCGGAGGACAACCGCACCCGCATCTACTTCTCCATCACACCAGAGGGGTCCCAGTACCTGGACCAGTTGATCCAGGAGTACCGCACCTTCACCCAGACCATTGAGGACATCTTCCAACGAGAGCCCATCGACTTGGGGGAAACCCCTCCCCTGCTCACCACACCGCCGGAATAGAACAGGTCGTCCACTGCGTAGACTCCGCTGGGGCGCACATTTGCAATACATGGCGTGGTGCGGCTCAGTCTCTCAAAATCCTGTAAGGACAATTCAATATTCAGCTCATTGGCCAGGGCCAGAAGGTGGAGGACCGCGTTGGTGGAACCGCCGATGGCCAGATCCATGTAGATTGCATTTTCAATGGCTTCCCTGGTGATGATCCGGGAGGGGACCAGATTCTCGTGGACCATATCCACGATCCTGCGTCCGATCTGCTTACAGCTGATGATCTTGTCTGTGAATACGGCAGGGATGGTGGATGCGCCGGGAAGGGTCATTCCCAGGGCCTCGGCCAGGATCTGCATGGTGTTGGCTGTTCCCATGGAGGAACAGGCACC
>OGXS01001034.1_pt1 | contig 20831 bp, 17 predicted proteins | sample 1576371 | NCBI WGS metagenome assembly OGXS01 (sample SAMEA3541475, study PRJEB24748) | human gut metagenome | biome: human gut; feature: human-associated habitat; material: faeces | place: China | collected 2012
AAACATCTACATTATATTTTGTATTTTCATCATCAACAAAATCTAGCATAAGTTCCAAATCTTGTTCTTCTAATAATTTATATTCCATCTATCTCAACTCCATCTACTATTTTATTTTCTAATTTTATTAGTATTTACACAATCATTAATTAAACTAATTGCTTCCCCAGCAAATTCCTTTAATCTTGTATTATCATAACTATTATTTGTATCACTTAAATAATCTTCCATAGCATTTTTAATAACATCATTATAATTTGAATCCATATTTTCTAATGCCCATTTACCACCATCATATTTTGATAAAGTTAAATCATCTCTGATTAGTGCATAAAATCTACAAAGGTTTAAAATACAATATACGGGATTATTCACAATTTCTTCTACACAATCTAATGTATCAGAATAATTGGAATCAATAATGTATTCCTTTGGTACTTTTGAAAACACTTCTTTTGATGGCTTACCAAAATCCATCTTATCATTTGGAACATTTATAACATTGAAATGACTTGCTAGATCAGGGTCAACTTTATAATCATCATTGATGACTATTGTTTTATCTTCCTTATATCTTTCTATCCAATCTCTGCTACCGTGAAGTTCGTAAGGTATTGGATGTTTTATATTTCTACAATTATCTTCTAGTACAACACTAAATTCAAAACCTTTTTTAGGAAATAATTGCTCATTTTCTAACATTTTATCCCAAATAAATTGTTTTGTTTCTGAATTTATTTTTTCTTTTACAACTATAATAAAGTCTAAATCAGATTTATTCGGATTAAAACTTCCTAATCTTAATGAGCCGTGAAAATAAACTCCAACATAATTATCTTGTAATATTTCTTTAACCCATTCATTAACTTGTTTCATTAACTCATATATATCCATTTGTACCACCATTTATAAAACTTTCTTTATTTTATCAACTTGTTCTTCTACTTCTTCCGGATAGTTTTTAACCATATCATCACTTCCTTAATTTTTCATCTTTGCGAGTTCTTATATAAATCTCTTTTCTACCTTTTTCTATAAAATCAGGTCTATTATTTTTAATACCATATACAATAGTTTCTATTGGATAATATTGTTCTACAACATCTTGATATTCCTTTGCTTTTGAAATATCAATATTTCCGTATAATCTTAATATATCTTCTCCAAAAGACACGCCAATTTCTTCTTCACTATCTTCTAGCAAATATATGAAATCACAGTATTCATCTATAATTCCAGAATCTCCAAAATCTATTACACCACATAATCTATTTTCATCATCAAGTAATAAATGATTACAACTAAAATCATTATGGCATAAGCATTTTTTACCATCAAATATAGTTGTACTATGTAATCTTTGCATAAAGTCTTCTACATATTGTTTTTCAATATCAGTAAGACTATCATATATTGTGTCTTTGAGTAATTGATATTCTTCCAAAACATTTTGTTTATTGTCTATCGTATACAAACTTATTTCACTATAATCTAAATCGTGCATTTGTCTTAAAAACATAGCAATATCTTGCTTTAATAATTCTTGCTTTTCTTTTGATAAAGCAAAATATATTTCTGGTGTTAAAAAAGTTCCTTTTATTTCTTTATAACCTAATATAGAAATATCATCACTAAAATATGAATATTTTACATTTGGTATTTTTATATTAGTATTTAATCTTTGATTTAAGAAATCATAAATTGCTTTTTCTTTTTCATATCCTTTTTTCTTATTAGCACTAAATTTTGTTTTAAATATGTATTCTCCATTTACTAAATATGCTACACTATCATATCCACTACCAATTACCTTAATACTTTCAACTTTAAAATCTTCAAAGTAATGTTCTATTAAGTATTTCATTGCTTTAACATTTGTAACATTATCATCATACCTATATTCCATTAAATAGCAATCTTCTTTTTTAATACGCTTTACCACCTCAGAAGCCACAGGGTCAACGACAAGCGTTTGTTTGTCGGTTGCTAATCGGTTATATCCATAGGGAATAGAACCGCTACATCGCTTTCCGTCTTTCATACGGGCATCAAACACAGCCTTGATTTTATTGCTTGTGTCTTTGGCATACCACTCGTTCATTATATTCAAAAACGGGGCAAAGTCATTATCCGAAGCATTGTTGCTGTCAATACTGTTGTTTATTGCAAGAAAACGGACATCTTTCTGTGGGAACAGAACTTCCGTATAAAAGCCGACTTGCAGATAGTTTCGTCCTAATCGGCTCATATCCTTAACAATAATCGTTGCGACATTTCCTGCTTCTACTTCCTTAATCAGTTCTTGAAAACTCGGACGATTGAAATTCACACCCGAAAAACCATCGTCAGTAAAATGGCGAATATTCGTGAACCCATTTCTGCGAGCATAATCTTCCAAGTATTTCTTTTGGTTGGTGATTGAATTTGACTCACCATTGAGGTCATCATCTCTTGATAAACGCTCATAGAGTGCTGTAATCTTTGAAGTCCTTGACATTCTCTTATCCTCCTTTCTTTATGTAATCTGTTTTGGTATTAAAAGTATTACTCCCTCTACCAATAGGAGAAAATAGGGATACAAAGCGGAACTGTTTTTCAAAGAATCAAAAAAATATTTTTTGAAATTCTGCAACCGACTTTGATAACCTATTTTCAATTTAGGAACGCATTATTTATCGTCCTACTAAAGTATAGCCCTCTGGCTCGGGTTCGACGGATTTGATTACAGCTTCCAGATCGACTACATCCGCGTGTGGAACCAGCTAGTTGGCGCCTATCGTGCCGTATGCGATTACGCGCCCGATCTCAAGATAAGCATCGAGTACAAGCCGTTCGAGGAGCGCTCGTACGCGTTCATCGACAGCATGGGTATCACGGGCATGATGCTTGCCGAGGTTGATCGTCCCAATCTGGGCGTGACGCTCGATTACTGCCACATGCTTATGAAGCATGAGAACCCTGCCATGGCGTGCGACATCTTCGGCGGGCGCGGCAAGCTCTTCGGCGTGCACCTCAACGACGGCTACGGTGTCATGGACGACGGCCTTATGATCGGCACCGCAACTCCCATGAAGACCCTCGAATTCATCTACTACCTCAAAAAGCATGGTTATGACAGCGCAATCTACTTCGACACGTTCCCCACTATCGAAGATGCCGAAGAGGAGTGCGCCCAGAACATCGCGATGATCCACATGCTCGATCGAGCAATTGAGACCGTGGGGCTCGATGAGGTCCAGCGCGTCATAGATGCCAACAGCGGAATCGAGGCGGCCGCTCTCATGCGGCGCCTCATGTGCGCCTGCGCAGAGTAGGGCAGCGGCCGAGGCAAACAGCCGGCCGTAATCAGATTCAGCATCGTTTCCAGCTTAGCTATCATCGGAATCGGCTTCTATCGCCTAGCCGGTTCCGAGAGGCACCCATCTGTGCTGCGCCGCATGCGCCGATGGGTGGTATGGAGGGGGCCGGGCGCGCGGAACCGCTCGGTCGCGGCAAGAAAGGAAGGAAGCCCTTATGGCAAAACGCGATTGGGATGCTACGGCTCGCGGCATTCTCGACGCCGTGGGCGGCCCGGAAAACATCACGGGCTTGACGCATTGCGCGACGCGCTTGCGTCTCAACCTCAAGGACGATACTGCGTGCGATGATGCCGCAGTCAAAGAGGTCGACGGCGTGATCAACACCGTCAGCGCAGCCGGCCAGTATCAAATCCTCATCGGCACCGAGGTGCCCAAGCTCTATGAGAAGTTCTCTGCGCTCGTTGGCGGTGCGGGCACCGAGGTTTCAACCGAGTCCGCTGCAAGCGACGAGGGTGTGGTGAGCAAGGTCTTCAGCGCCGTCTCGGGTATCTTCGCTCCGTTGCTCCCCGCCATGGCGGGATCCGGTATCCTGCGTGGCATCCTGATCTTGCTCACGCAGCTCGGCGTGATTGCCGAGGGCTCTGGCACCTACGTTATCTGGTACACCCTCTCCATGAGCGTGTTCTACTTCCTGCCGGTGCTCTTGGCATTTTCGGCAGGCAAACGCTTCGGTGCGAGCCCGTACCTTTCGGCACTCATCGGCGCATGCTTGCTCTATCCCGATTTCATCAACCTGATGGGCGAGGTCGGCAACGGTGCCACCACCGATTTCTTCGGCATCCCCGTGGTGCTCATGAACTACAACTCCACGGTGGTTCCGGCCATTCTCGCGGTGTGGGCGTACTCGTTCCTCTATAAGTTCCTGGATGACAAGATTCCCGAGACCCTGAAGCTCGTTGTGCTCCCCGCCGTGTCGCTCATCATCATGGTGCCGCTTACCATGATGGTCATCGGGCCCATCGGCGTGTATGCAGGCGAGGGCGTCGCCTTCGTGGTCAACTGGCTCATCGACAGGAGCTCCGTGCTCGCGGGCATCCTCGTGGGCGGCGGCTGGTCGGTGCTCGTCTCTATGGGTATCCACTGGGCTGTCAACCCCATCATGATCAACAACATCGCCCAGAACGGTTTCGACTTCATCTGCCCCTTCACCTTTGCGTGCAACTTCGGCGTCATCGGCGTGGCGCTCGGCGTGCTCCTCAAGGCGCGTAACCAGAAGCTCAAGAGCTTTGCCGCTTCCGGTGTGGTAACCATCGCGCTCTCGGCCATCATCGAGCCGACGCTCTTCGGTATGCTCGTTAAGAACAAGAAGCTCTGGGGTGCGCAGATTATCGCCGGTGCTGCAGGCGGAGCGTTCTGCGGGCTCACCCACGTGGTCTGCACGGCGTTCGTGTTCGGCTCGGTCACGACCTTCCCGGCCTTCGTGAGCCAGGATGCTATGAACTTCGCTTTCGCGATGATTGGTATGCTCATCGCGACAGTGGTCGGCGCGGTGCTCGGCTTCGTCTTCACCGGCCGTGACGACGAGCTGGCGTAGGCGCGTGCAGTAGCTGGCGCGTCCAAAACGCGCGCCGCGCCCGCTGGGGAACGCCGTCGCGCAAAGGAGCGCTGATTGCGGCCGTCGACATGCCCGGAATAGGGGCGCTCATGTCGGCGGCCGCGAACGCGGCTTGGCCTATAGGGGAGTCGATGCCGCATGTGGCCGTCGGGCCGCTCGTGGGGCCGTAACGCTACAATAGGGCGAGGATTCCACAAGGAGGCACGATGATTCCCTATGAACGCCAACAGCTGGTACTGCAGCATCTCAGTGAGTCGGGCCTGTTGAAGATCGAAGAACTTCAGGAGCTGGTGCCCGATACTTCGGTGTCAACGCTTCGGCGCGACCTTAAGGAGCTCGAGAAGCAGGGCCGCGTTGAGTTGCTGGCGGGCGGAGCGGTGCGCTTGAATGCGGTTTCGCATGAGCTCGGCGTGATGGTGACTGGCGCGCTTCATGCCGCCGAGAAGGAGCGCATGGCGCAGCGGGCGCTCGAGGAGGTATCCGACGGCGATACCGTCTATCTCGATTCGGGAACGAGCTGCACGGCGCTGCTTCGGCATCTCATCGATCGTGACGTCACGATCTACACGGCGAACGGCAGCGCCTGCTATATCACGGGCGAGATGCGCGCGCAGGTCATCGTTATTGGCGGCGCGTACAATCCGCGCACGCTGTCCATGACTGGCCCCATCACCGAAGGCATCTTGAAGGACCTCTATTTCGACAAGGCGTTTCTGGGCGTCAACGCGGTGAGTGTCGACCGTGGCGTCACCAATCCCAGCCATGACGAAGCTATTAAGAAGCAGCTGGTCAAGGAGAATTCGAATCGCACGTACATTCTGTGCGACAGCAGCAAGTTCCATCGCGTCTCAAATGTACGCGTGTTCGGCCTTGAAGGCCTTTCGATTATTTCGGATGCCGGCGACGACCAGCTTGGAAGGTATATCGAGATTTTGACCCCCGATAAGTAGGCGGCGGACCAAAACGCCATACAGGCTCTTCCGCTCGCCGAGTTCGTTCGAAGGAGTTCCTGTATGGGTTTGTTTGACGTGTTCAAGAAAAAAGGCACCATGGACCACATGGCGGGTAAGGTGCAGGCGGAAGCGCCCCATGGGGTCCCTGCCGGCATCGATGCGGCTTCAGGTGCGCTTGCGGCACCTGTTTCTGGCCGCGTTATCGCCATGTCCGATATACCCGACCCGGTGTTCAGCAGCGAAGTGCTTGGAAAGGGGTGCGCCATCTGGCCGGAATCCACGGTTGCGTACGCCCCTTGCTCGGGAACCGTTTCGGTGGTGATGGGGCATGCCGTGGGCTTGGTTGCAGACGATGGTGTTGAGGTGCTCGTCCATGTTGGCATCGACACCGTCGACATGAACGGCGAGGGGTTCTCGGGTTACGTGTCGACAGGCGCGAGGGTGGAGGCGGGCGAGCCCCTGCTTGCATTCGACCGGAAGGTAATCGCCGCCGCCGGCCACCCAGATTGCGTGGTGCTCGCCGTTTCCAATTCGGCAGAATATGGAAGCGTGAAACTCATTCCCACCGCGGGGGATACCGTCGAGGCAGGTGCACCGCTGCTCGAGGTAACAAAGTAGCGCAGATAACGCTCTTGGTAGGGCTGGTTGGGTGGATAATCTGGTGCTGCTTTGTCGGCCTGGGCTTGCATAGGAAGTCTCCACAAGCGCCCCTTGGCTTAATGCACCAAGGGGCGCCTACGTTCTTGTTGTGCGGGATGGCCGACGTAAGGTATTACGATATAGGGGACGTACCGTACGGCTACCAGGGGGTCTCGATGAACAAGGAAGCGATTGTTTCGAGTAAGGCACCGGCGGCCTTGGGGCCGTATTCATCGGCGGTCAAGGTGGGGGATACGCTCTACCTGTCTGGCCAGCTTGGTTTGGACCCGATGACGAACGAGCTCAAGGACGGTGTCGAGGCGCAGGCGGAGCAGGCTTTGACGAACATCGCCGCGATTCTGGGCGAGGTGGGAGCAACGATGCAGCAGGTTGTTAAGAGCACCGTGCTCCTAGCTGACATCAACGACTTTGCTGCAGTTAACGAGGTGTATGCGGGCTATTTCGAGGCCCCGTATCCCGCGCGCAGTGCGTTTCAGGTGGCGGCTTTGCCTAAGGGTGCGCTGGTCGAGATCGAGGTCATCGCCGTTCTGTAGGTTGCTGTACGCGCAGGGAGCGGTCCAGGCTTGCATGCGTGGGTCACGCTGCGAGCGCACCAAAGAAGCGCTTAGTTTGTGCGGTCCGGGCTTGCAGGCTCGGGCCGCGCTTTGTTGTTATGGAGCCGCGTTGCGCTTGCGCGATTGGCGAATTCTTCCTGAGAAGGGCCAAATTGGCTAAAAATGTCGATTTCTGGCGATGGAAGAAGAGAAGTTGGATGGGACGAGCTCGCCCCATAGCGCAATTTGCGGAGCTGTGAGACGGTTAGCAGGTAGAACATGCGTCTCCGAGCGGCCAAGAGGGTTCCATAAAGGTGCGACGCCCTCTCGACGTACGTGCGGATTGCCATAAATCGACATTTTTAGCCAAAAAGAACGGCTTCAATGAGCAAGCCGCCCGTTTCGTGCCAGTCATTCTCCTACATGTTGAAGAGTCGCGCGCACGAGCGGGGGAATAGATCGCGAAAACGTTTGGGAATGGGCGCGTGGATGTCCACCGGCGCGCGAGAAACAGGGTCGGTAAAAGCGAGCCGCCGTGCGTGGAGCATCAGGCCGCGCGCATCGCCCGCGCCATATAAGGCATCGCCGACGAGCGGGAAGCCCTCGTGTGCAAGATGAACGCGGATCTGATGTTTGCGACCGCTATATAGCCTGAGGTCGAGGAGGGTGTACCAGCGGCCATCGATGCGCCTTCGGTCGAGCACGGTCGCTTCCGTGTGAGCGTCTTTGCCTGTGCGGCTCGCTCGCATGCGCCGCGCATCGTGCCGGTCCCTGCCAATCGGTACGCGAATATCTCGCTGATCCCAAGGTATGCGGCCCTCTGCGACGGCAAGGTAGTGCTTGCGCGCACCGTGCCCGGCGATCAGCGCATCGTAGGCACCTTGCGTGCGCTTGCAAATCGAAAAGAGCACGATGCCGGTCGTTTCGCGATCGAGCCGCTGGAGAGCCTGGGCCTCTGCTGCGCATGTGGGCGCAACGTGGTCTATGGCTCCTCGTTCTACGGTACTGCGTACCAAGTCGGTGAGCGTTTTTGTACCCGTCCCGTCCCCATGGACGATGATGCCGGCGGGCTTGTCGACTGCGAGCAGCGTTTCGCTGACGTAGAGCACGCGAGGGGAGGGATTGGCTTGTGCATCGCGCCTGTACGTGGCGCTTTCCTGCACGGCATACGGGCCGCTTCTGCGCACGGCATTTCTGGGTGCAGCGGGCGTTCCGCCTTCGTGCGCATCATCTCCGCGTGAAGAGCGATGGGCGAAAGTCTGGTTTCCCATGGCTAATCGACACCCACAAACAGGCAGCCCGACGAAGAGCCCTTCTGCCGGGGCGCGGGCTTGCGTCCGGCGCTCGCGGCGTCAAGCGCCCGGCGGGCGCGCTCGGTCTGATCGGAGAGCTCCGCGGGCTCGAGCAAGGTGCCGTCAACGAGGAAGCGCCTCACGCCAGCGGCAAGGAGCGCGGGCATCTGGGGCGTAAGGTCCAGGGGATAGGCGTCGTACAAGCGCGAGCGGCCGTGGATGTCGGTGGTGACAGGCAGCATCTTGTCGTCGATGTTGTGGAGCGCGAGCTTGCGCATGCGCAGCGAGCAGCGGGTGCAGTCGTGAATGCATGCGTTTGCGACCTGCAGGATGCAGTGTTCGCTCGTCATGACGCGCGGCTTCCCGTATACGCAGATGCCGAGCGTAAGGGGGCTCGCGGGGGCAATGCGCTCAATCTCGGCGAGCGAGAGCTCGGGGGAGAGCCAGGCAGCGCGGGCGCCTTCTCGGGCAAGGAGCTCAAGGCACGGCCGGTTGTGTGCTGGGATGCACGAGCGCACTTCGGCGAGCGCCGAGCGCTCCGCAGCAAGGGCAAGTTCGGAGATATTGCCGACGGCGATGGCGGCGCCGGTTTCGACCCAGGAATCGAGCCGTTCGCGGTCACCTGCGCGGCAGACCTCGTCAAGCACAGGAATGAGGCCGAGCTCGCGGGCTTGGGCGGGGGAGATGCCCGCCGCGTCGAGGTCGTCGGTGGCCATATAGACTCGGCCGGCGCCTGCGCGGCGCGCAGCATCTGCCGCCTCGAGCGAAGTGGCGACCGCGCACACCATCGCCTCCGCGCTTCGTGCGTCTTTGTGCTCGCTCGCAGGGCCCGTGACGCTGCGGTGCAAGGGAATGTCCAGGCGTTCGGCCAGCTCCGCGCGACGCCGGCTTGGGGCGAGAATGGCATCCTCGAGCAGGTCGCATGCGGCGGCTCGCACCTTGTGGACGGCGGAAAAGCCCATGCCACAGCCCTCATCGAGCTCGACGGAACAGGTCCGCATCTCAAACGGGCTCGAGCCCATGCGGCCAACGTGTTCTACGAGGTCGTCGGACGAGACGGGCCTGGTACGCGCCTTTTCAACCGTGAAACCCTGGGCGCATGCGGTGAGCGAGGGGTCGTCGCAGCAGAACAGCTCGACCTCGAACGGCTTGCCAAGGCGGGCGCGCACCCGCACATCGACGGAGCGCTTGCGGGGGTAAGCACGCTTGAGCACGTCGTCGGCGCGGTCGATTGCCGCCTGGCTACGAATGATGCGCACGCGGCATCGCTTCCCGGGCGGTCGCGGGAGCTCGACATCGAGCATCTCGCCGGCGGCGGCATCACGGCGGGCGAGGGCCGTGAGGAACGTGTCCGGATCATCGTCGTCGCGCAGCTCAAGGAGGTCGCCTGTTCCAACGGGCGCGTCGAGCGCGAGGTGGGCGGTGCCCGCCGGCCCCTTGATAGCCGCCCGCAGGCGCTCCCCCTTGGTTTGGGGCTCGCGCGCGGTGAACCCGGCGACGCGGCCCACGAGCTCGCCTCGATTGTTCGATCGCTCGTAGCTCATCATGTCGTCGTCGGAGGTACCGTCTTGGTACGCGTGCGTGAAGTCGCGGTTAAAGCAGCGCTTGAGCTGGCGCTTGCGAGCCGCCTGCTCCTTTTCACCCGCATCCCGTCCCGCAAGGATGTCATCGAGCTCGCGGCGGTATACATCCGTTACCGAAAAGACGTAGTCGGCGGCCTTCATGCGCCCTTCGAGCTTGAGTGCCGAGGCGCCTGTGTCCACGAGCTGGGGGAGCAGGTCGGTCGTGCAGGTGTCGCGCGGGCAGAGCGGCCGACCGCGGCCGGGTGCCGAGATCTCGCGCCCCTGCTCGTCAATGAGCTCGTAGGGCAGACGGCACGGCTGCGCGCACATGCCGCGGTTGGCGGAGCGCCCGGCCTGGCAGAAGCTCGAGAGCAGGCATACCCCGGAATAGCTGAAGCAGATGGAGCCGTGGGCGAATACCTCGAGGTCGATGCCGCACTGCTCGTGGATGGCGGCGATCTCGCCCAGGGAGAGCTCGCGCGACAGCGTCACGCGGTCGGCGCCCAGGCGCTCGCACCATGCGGCCCCGCGTGCGTCATGGATGTTCGCCTGGGTGGAGATGTGCGTCTCGATTTCGGGCATAAGCCGCTTTACTTCCGAGAAGAGGCCCCAGTCTTGAATGATGAAGGCGTCGGCGCCGAGTGCCGTGCACCGACGGATGAGCTCGACCGCCTCGTCCATCTCGTCGTCTTTGATGACGATGTTGGTGGTTACATAGACGCGTGCGCCAGCAAGGTGCGCGGCCCGGCACGCGCGGGCGAATTCCTCGTCGGTGAAGTTCTCGGCCTTGCGCCGCGCGTTCATGGTTCCCATGCCGAGGTAGATGGCATCGGCGCCCGCCGCAAGGGCCGCTGCGAACGGCTTAGGGCCGCCTGCGGGGGCAAGGAGCTCCACGCGTCGCGCAAGGGACAGTGCTTGTTGGGTTGGGCGATCGGCCATGGTTTCCTCTCTGAAACGGCAAAGATGCGCGCTTGTCTCGAAATGCCGTTGCGGTATCGTTGATGCCCGTGCCGGGGTTCGCGGACACCCGGTGTCCATGATTCGTGCTCGGGCGGTTAGTGAATCGTAGACACCGGGTGTCTGCGAACCACGGGCCACTCGAAGAGGTTCCAGGGCTTGGGCCCTGGCCTTATCTTGGCAGCGGGCATTGCTGAATCGGCGAATGTTCCTATTATAGGGAATGCGCGAGGCCCTAGCCCTGCGCTCGCAGCTCTTGTCTGGATACCATCATGCGTGCAAAGGAGCCGCTATGACCTACGATTTCACAAGCAACATGGAGCGCCACGGGCAAGACGCGGTGGCCGTCGACGGTCTGGGCGCGCCCGGTGCCCCGGAGGCACCGCAGGAGGGGTTCGACGCCATCCCCATGTGGGTGGCCGATATGAACTTTCCGGTGCTCCCCGCCATCCAGGATGCCATCGTCGCGCGCGTGAAGGAACCCCACTTCGGTTATTTCGATCCGCGGGACGAGTACTTCGAGCGCATCATTGCCTGGCAGCGCGACCGCAACGGCGTGACCGGGCTCGAACCGCAGCATATTGGATACGAGAACGGCGTGCTCGGCGGCCTCGTCTCCACGCTCCAGGCCTTCGCAGCGCCGGGCGATGCAGTGCTCTTGCACAGCCCTACGTATATCGGGTTTACCAAAAGCATCGAGAACGCCGGCTACAAGATTGTCTTATCGCCGCTCAAGCTCGACGAGGCGGGCATCTGGCGTATGGATTTCGACGATATGGAGCGAAAGCTTTCCGAGAACAAGATCCATGTCGCAGTGTTCTGCTCGCCGCATAACCCGTGCGGCCGCGTGTGGGAGCGCGACGAGATCGAGCGCGCCATGGAGCTCTACCGCGCACACGGGTGCGTGGTGGTCTCGGACGAGATCTGGTCCGATATCATCCTCCCCGGTCATGTGCACGTGCCCACGCAGTCCGTCTCCGCCGACGCCCGCGAGCGCACCGTGGCCCTCTATGCACCGAGCAAGACCTTCAGCCTTGCGGGGCTTGTAGGGAGCTACCACATCATCTACGGCGACTACCTGCGCGACCGCGTGCTCGCTCAGGCATCCAAGTGCCACTACAACAGCATGAACGTGCTCTCCATGCACGCCCTCATGGGTGCCTACAGCCCCGAGGGGCGCGTGTGGGTGGACGAGCTTACCGAGGTGCTCGGCGGCACCATCGATTGGGCGTGCGCGTATATCGCTGAGCATTTCGAGGGCGTGCGGGTTGTGAAGCCGCAGGGCACCTACATGCTCTTCCTCGACTGCACCGCGTGGTGCGAGCAGCACGGCTGCGATGTGGGCGAGCTGCTTCGCGCCGGGTGGCGCGTGGGCGTGGCCTGGCAAGACGGCCGCCCCTTCCATGGCCCGTGCCACATTCGCATGAACCTTGCCCTTCCGCGCGCTCGCGTCGAAGAGGCGTTCGACCGCCTGAGCCGCTACGTGTTCGGCGCGTAGGTGAGCTTCATGCCTGCAGGGCTTCTACCCATCATCTACCTCGCCTTCATCAGCTTGGGCCTGCCCGATTCCGCTATCGGGTCTGCGTGGCCCACGATGGCCCCCAGCCTTGGCGCGGGCATCTCATGGGTGGGCGTGGTGACCATGATCATCTCGGCGGGGACGATCGTGTCGAGCCTTATGTCGGTTCGCGTGGTGGAGCGCTTCGGAACGGGTCGCGTCACGGTGATGAGCGTGGTTCTCACGGCGGCTGCCCTCATGGGCTTTTCCCAGTCCCAGGCGTTCTGGCAGCTTTGCCTCTGGGCGGTCCCCTATGGCCTTGGGGCGGGGGCCGTCGACGCGGCGCTCAATGCTTTCGTGGCGGTTCACTATGAGTCGCAACACATGAGCTGGCTCCATTGCATGTGGGGCGTGGGGGCGAGTGGCGGCCCCATGGTCATGGCGCAGTGCCTCGAGCGAAGCACGTGGTCTTTGGGCTTTCTCGTACTCGGCGGCATACAGGTGGGCATCGCACTGGTGCTCACCCTCTCGCTGCCCCTTTGGCGCGACCGGAAGCTGCCTCGCGTATCTGGGCGGCGGGCTGGGCAGGAGGCTGCGAGCGGTGCGGCACCCGAGGCGGCCTTGCCCCGTGGGGAAGCTGGGCATGGTGCGGGCGCTCGCGTCCTGTCTGGAGCCACTGCGGCGCCCGGGGCGGGCGAAGTGTCCGGAGCCGCCGCTGCAGGGGCGGGCGGGACGTCCGATGGCGCGGGGGAGAAGCTCCCCGCTCGGCGAACCCGTGCCGAGCTGCTTCGTATCCCGGGGGTCAAGGCGGTGCTCGTCAGCTTCTTCTGCTATAGCGCCTTCGAGGCCACCTGCGGCAACTGGGCCGCAACATTTTGCACGCTAGCACGCGGCATCGATGCGCAGACGGCAGCGAGTTGGGCCGCCCTCTTCTATATGGGCATCACCGCAGGCCGTGCCGTGAGCGGCTTCATCTCGCTCAAGGTGAACGACTGCAATATGATTCGGCTCGGCCAGGCGCTCATCGCGGTTGCGCTCGTGTGCGTGCTCATGCCCGGCGACACCGCGCTTTTTGCGGGCCTCGTGCTCCTGGGTTGCGGATGCGCCCCCATCTACCCCTCGACGATCCATGCCACTCCGGCACGGTTCGGGGAGGAGCTCGCGCTCGAGCTCACGGGCATGCAGATGGCGTTCGCCTATATCGGGTCGCTCGCCATGTCGCCGCTGTTCGGCGTGTTCGCCCAGTTCTTCGGCACGTGGTTGTATCCGTGGTACCTGGTGGTCTTCTTGGTGGGCATGACGGTGGCCGGCGAGCGTCTGAACCGTGCGATGCGGGTGCGCGAGCGAGCGCGGGCATAGCGCCCAGCCTAGGCGCAGCGCTCAGTCCCGATGCCGCGCCCCGCGATTGCCAGCGCGCCCGGCCATCGCCGTCGCATCCACCCAGAACTGGGACGCTCGTGCCGGTTCTGGAGCCGAATTTCGTCTTTAAGGAGGCATCATGGGCTTTCCCGTATTCGACCTGCATTGCGATACCGCGACCATGCTCGCGTTCCAGAGCCTGCCCGCAGAGCTCGCAGCCGCAGCCGGCATGCTGGGGCAAGGCGAGGCGTCCGCGGCACCCGAGCTGCCCGAGCCACCCGCCGCCGCGGACCTGCTTGCCGGCGGTTTTCAGCTCACCGCGGAAAAGATCGGCACAACGCCTTGGGCGCAGTGCTTTGCCTGCTTCATTCCCGATACCTTTGAACCTGCCTGCGCCGCGGCGCTCTGGGGGCACGTATCTGGCTGCCTCGACCGCGAGCTGGCGCAGCACGGCGATCGCTTCTCGGACGTGCGCTCGGCGGCCGGCATTCGCTCGGCGCTTGCAGAGGGTCGCATCGCGGCTGTTCGGACCATCGAGAACGCTCGGCTGTTCGCGCATGATATCGAGCTGGTGCACGCCTGCGCCGAGCAAGGCCTGCTCATGGCGTCCCTCAGCTGGAATGCCCCGGGTCCGCTCGCGAGCGGCCACGATGCTCCGGAGCGCGGGCTCACCGCAACTGGTCGCGATGCCCTGCGCCGCATGGAGGAGGAGCGCGTCATCCTCGATGTCTCGCATCTCAACGATGTTTGCTTCGACGAGGTTGCCCGCCTGGCCGAGCGTCCTTTCGTAGCGAGTCACTCCAACGCGCGGGCCGTCTGCGGGCACAAGCGGAACCTCACCGATGCCCAGTTCGCCGAGATCCGCGACCGCGGCGGAATCGTGGGTCTCAACTATGCGGACCTGTTCGTCGTGGACGATCCTGCATCCACGCCGCCCACCTTCGACGACCTCTCCCGGCATATCGAGCATTGGCTCGACCTCGGCGGCGAGCGGGTGCTGGCGCTGGGAAGCGACTTCGACGGGTGCGATCCGGTGCTCGACATCGCGAGCGCGGATAAGATGCCCGCCCTCCAAGAGCACCTTGAGCAGCGCTTCGGTGCCGAGGTAACCGAGGCGCTCTGCGGCGGAAACGCGCTTGCCTTCTTTGAGCGGTTCGGACGGTAAAGAGGCGCTGCCGGCGCAGGCCCGTTTCTTGTCGGGCGTGTCTTCGTCGTTTTGCTCGTGTTGTCGGGCTTGTTCGTAGGCGTTTTTCGGGCGAGATTTGGACGATCGATTCGCTTCCGGGCATATTTCAGACGCTCACCCCGTTCTCGGGCGGGTTTCCGCCATCTGCGTACTTCTCGGGCGGCTTTCGTACGCTCGAAGGCTCGAAAACGTCCAGATGTCGCCCGGCAACGGAGGGAGTGTCCGGATTGCGCCCGGCAACGGGACAAGTGTCAGGATTGCGCCCGAGAAGCCACGCGCTAGGGGCGCATCGGGAGGCCCCGTCCGCGCGATGCGCCGGAATGAGCGCCGATGGATTCATCTGACCCAGCAAGCTCCATGCTACGAGTATCTTGAAAACGTGCGCCACCGCGGCCTTCTCGCCGAATACGTTGTCGAGGCTAAGATGTCCTTGGGTAAGTGTTGCCTCAGTGGCTCATTGTCGTTCTCGTTGACCCCGTCAATCTCACGGTCGGTGCGGTGGACGGAGGCAACGCTCGGTGACGGTTGTCTCCTGATGAAGCCGTGGCTGCAAGCTTCATCGTGTCAAGGTGCCGTGGACAGCCTCTGCTCAAGGACAACTGCGTTCGGAATGAATTGCCAAGCGCAAAGAAATGCTGCATAGATATATACATATATCTGAATATATAATAGTCTAAAATGTAAGTTAGCGCATTGATGGGGGTCATCTTATGGGACGTCAGATTGCGTTATTGATTCGTTGCTCGGGCAAACAGCTCGCGCTTTATGCGATGCTCTTGTTCGTCTCCCTGTCGTTTTCTATGTATATTCTGCTTGACTTCCAAACTGGTTTTGCAGGGCGGCGCATTGAGTTCGAATCCAACATTCAGTTTGTTGGCCAATCACGGGCAAGCCTGGACGATCCAACCATGCCAGATGACCTTAAACAACTTACACAGGAACGTATAGATGCACTCGAGCGGATGGCATCTGCTGAGTCGGATGCCGATTTGATTCGTTCTGCAAGCGCATGTTATGACGTTGAGCTACGCATGCTCGATGCGGGGTATCTGGTGGCAGACGAGCCTGCGCTGCGCCAATCTGCAGAGCTTTTCGATGGGATGAGCCGGTTAGCGAGCCCGCAGGCGTACGATACCTCCTCGCAGTTGCCGGCTGTATTGGTTCTAAGCTTCATAAGCGCGCACGTTCCCTATATTGTCTGGTTGCTACCGGGCGTCTTTGTCGGCCTCATTACATTGCGGTTATTCGATGCGGGCCGTTTGCTTAGCAGGGCACCCGTATCCGGCGTGCAGCGTTTTGCGATCCTGCTCACGTTGCAGCTGGTGCTTGGTGCGGCGTGCGTCGCCATCACGCTGCTGGTGCCGCTTGTTTTCGCGTTGCTGAGGAATGGATTCGGCGATGTGTCGTATCCCGTCGTGTTCTACCAAGGCGGCGAGCTTATGCATCTTACCGCGTTAGAGTCTTCGGCGCGCGTGGCTCTGCTCTACCTGCTTCTGACCATTGCTATATCTCTGTTTTGTCAGTTTGTTCATTGCATGGTGAACCACTCTACTGTGGCAGCTTTGACGGGTGCGGTAGTGTTCCTTTCCCCGATGCTCCTGCAGGCTTTGCTTGCTCAAGAGGGGGGCGATTGGATTCTCTGGTGTCCGTTTATCTATTTCTATATGCCATCGTCTGCGGGCTTCTTTAGCTACAATCCTTCATCGGATGTCTTTCCCGTCGAAGGCGCAAGCTTCGGGCGTGGCCTTATGCTGATAGTGGCTCTCATCGCGATTCTCTTGATAGCCGCCTTTATCGCTGACGTTTTCGTTCGAGGAGTGTCTATTCGTCGCGACAGGCTTGGGTCCCAGGCGACAGGTGCGGACGCTTCCCGCGGATTTGTCCGTGCGTCTCGGATAACGGTAGCGCGGGGTCGCCAAGCCGTTCTCAGCGATTCATCGTTCTCCCTCGACCCCGGGCATGTCGTTGGGCTGGTCGCTCCTAATGGATGCGGAAAAACGACGTTGCTCGAGGTTCTGGCTGGCAACGCGTCATTGTTGAAATCCGGAAGCATCAAAATAGCCGGTGTTCCCTGCTCGCGCAATCCCCAATACATGCAGTGTGTGTTTCTTGTCCCGGGGAATGCCGACTGGATGTACTCACACCTTTCGCCGGATGAGCATCTGGCGCTCGTCACAGCCTTTTGGGGGCAGGCGGCGGGTCGTGTTTACGATGATGCGTGCTCCGAACTTGCAGTGTTTGGACATAAAGCTGTTCGCAAGCTATCGCAGGGCATGAAACAGCAAGTTGCCTTGACCCTTGCATATGTTTCGGGCGCTCGCTGCCTTCTTTTGGACGAAAGCATGAACGCCCTTGACCCCACTCATGTAAAGTGGCATTCCCATACGCTTCGTCAGTATGCGAATGCAGGGGGAACGGTGCTCATTTCATCCCATATTCTCAGCACGCTCGAGGGCCTCTGCGACGATTACCTATTTATTGAAGATGGCGCCGTTTGCTCAAAGCGCCCTGATGGCACCGTGGCAGATTACTATGCGGAGACGTTTGAAAAGGCCTCTGGAAACGTGCTTCCGTAAAGTGGGGAGGGAGGGTTAGACACAAGAAAAAATGCGGAGGAAAAGGAAACGATGGAAGGAACTATAATGCGGATGTTGCTGTACTTGAAGAAGCAAGCCTTGGGATTGTATCCGTGCTCTTGTTGGCCATCTGTTTCGGCTTCATGGTGCCGCAAGTTGCGGTAGGCTTGGATAGTGTGGCGGAGGATTCGGGAACCATTGAGCCCCGCGCATACATAGATACGGTGGAAGACACTTATCGTGTGTACTTATGCCACAACAACGGAGCTCACAATAGGTCAAAGTACAACGTTAGCTATAAATCTCTTCGTTATAGCAACGGATATTCTTGCACCGGATCACGCTTGACAAACAGCTGGTCTGTGAGCGGTCAGTGCCAATACAATCACACGGGTACCGTCTATATCTATCAATATACGTATTCTGTATGGTAGGCGTACGGGGTGATATGAGGCGTAGTTCAGTCTATTGAGCGATACAGCGCTAATATTGGAGCAGCGTGCTGAAGTGAACCGTCTCCCATTTCTTGGACTAAAAAGCCCTGGAGATGGGAGGCTTTTCTTGGGCGACTTTCGTACGCTCGGAGGCTCGAAAACGTCCAGATGTCGCCCGGCAACGGAGGGAGTGTCCGGATTGCGCCCGACAACCGCGCGAGCGTCAAATCGCGCCCGAGAGACCGCGCGCTAGGGGGCGCATCGGGAGGCCCCGTTCGCGCCATGCGCCGGAATGAGCGCCGAGGGGGCTGCCCGCCCAGCAACCTCCACACCGCAAGCATCTTGAAAATGTGGATTTCCGCAGGTTGCCAAGGGGCTTCAGAAGTTCTTCTGGCAATTCGTCCCGCAGACGCGTATCATAGCGACCGTATTGCCCGGCTCCTGTCGGTGATTCGTCGTGCCGCGACAGCCAGCGCGGTCCGATGACGACAGGAGGCACGAGGACAACCCGACCGGATGCGAAAATCCCTCTGTCCTATTTTCGCATCTGGGAGTGGCCAAGCCCCGTGCTTAAAACCCCAAAGGAGTGAACATGGCTGAAGAGAAGTACGTGCCCCGTCTTAAGACCAAGTACCTCAACGAGGTGAAGGGCCAGCTTCAGGAGAAGTTCCAGTACAAGAACGTCATGATGATTCCGAAGATCGAGAAGATCGTCGTGAACATGGGCGTCGGCGAGGCTGCCACCGATTCCAAGGCCATCGACGGTGCCGTGCGCGACCTGCGCGCCATCACCGGCCAGCAGCCGATGGTCACCCGCGCCCGCAAGTCCATCGCGTCCTTCCGCCTGCGCGCTGGCATGCCGATCGGTGCCAAGGTCACCCTGCGCGGCGACCGCATGTGGGAGTTCCTCGACCGTCTCACCGCTGTGGCGATTCCCCGTATCCGCGACTTCCGCGGCATCTCGCCCGATAGCTTCGACGGCCGCGGCAACTTCTCCATGGGAGTGACCGAGCAGCTCATCTTCCCCGAGATCGATTTCGACTCCATCGACCGCCAGCGCGGCATGGACATCACCATCGTCACCACCGCCAAGACCGACGAAGAGGGCCGCGCCCTTCTCGACGGCTTTGGGTTCCCGTTCAAGAAGTAGTTCATTCGCTCCGGCTCCGGGTCGCGCGGTTCGTGTGCGGCCCGACCGGTGCATGATAATCCGTGATAGGAGGTAAGTAAGTGGCTAAGACATCGATGATCGTCAAACAGCAGCGCGAGCCGAAGTTCTCGACCCGCAAGTACACCCGCTGCCAGCGTTGCGGCCGTCCGCATTCGGTTTACCGCAAGTTCGGCCTGTGCCGTGTGTGCTTCCGCGAGCTGGCGCTCAAGGGCGAGCTTCCCGGCATCAAGAAGGCCAGCTGGTAAGTCACTACCAGTGCGCGGGGTGTGCAGCCCCGGCAGGGAAGATCGTGTACGGCAGGCTCGGTCGCTATGGGTGACCGAGGACCGGTTGCACGAGTTCATCTAGAACGAAGGAGAATCTGCATGAACCTGACAGACCCGATTGCAGACATGCTTACGCGCATTCGCAACGGCAACTCTGCGAACAAGGCCGCCGTCTCCATGCCGAGCTCGAAGAAGCTCGTCGAGATCGCGCGCGTCTTGCACGAGGAGGGCTACATCGAGGGCTACACGGTCGAGGATACCGTGCCCCAGAAGACCCTCACCATCACGCTTAAGTACGGCCCCAAGAAGCAGAAGGTCATCAACGGCATCCGCCGCATTTCCAAGCCCGGCCTTCGCAAGTATGCCGGCGTCGCCGACATCCCCCGCGTTCGCGGTGGTCTTGGTACCGCTATCGTTTCCACCAGCAAGGGCGTCATGACCGACCGTGACTGCCGCAAGGCGAACGTCGGCGGCGAGATCATCGCGTTCGTCTGGTAAGACGACTGGCGAGTAGAAGGAAGGAGAACACCGTGTCCCGTATCGGTAAGAAGCCTGTCCAGATTCCCGCCGGAGTCGAGGTGGCAGTCGATGGTCAGCACGTGACCGTCAAGGGCCCCAAGGGCCAGCTCGAGCTTGATTTCTACGAGAAGCTCAGCATTTCCATCGAGGAGAACGAGCTCGTCGTGAGCCGTCCCGACGATGAGCGCGAGACCCGCGCCCGTCACGGCCTCACCCGCGCGCTCATCCAGAACATGGTGACCGGCGTGTCCGAGGGCTACACCAAGCAGCTCGAGCTCGCTGGCGTCGGCTACCGTGTGCAGCTCAAGGGCAAGAACCTCGAGATGTCGCTCGGTTATTCGCACCCCGTCCTGTACGATGCCCCCGAGGGTATCACCTTCGAGGTGCCCGATAACACGCACATCAACGTGAAGGGCATCAACAAGCAGCAGGTCGGCCAGGTTGCCGCCGAGATCCGCGGCAAGCGTCCGCCCGAGCCGTACAAGGGCAAGGGTATCCACTACGTTGGCGAGCACATCCGTCGCAAGCTCGGTAAGGCCGCTAAGTAGTAGCAGACGCACACCGTGTAAGTCCCGTACCCCGTTAGGTACGGGCAAGATCCTCTAAGGAGTTATCAGATGGATAAGAACAAAGCGAAGGCAGCCGGCCTCAAGCGCCGTCAGCGTCGCGTTCGCGGGAAGATCTTCGGCACGCCCGAGCGCCCGCGTCTGCGCGTGGTCCGCACCAACGCCAACATCTATGCCATGATCGTGGACGATACCCAGGGCAAGACCCTCGTGTCCGCTTCGACCCTCGAGGCCGAGTTCAAGGGCACCCACACCTCCAACAAGGAGGCTGCGGAGAAGGTCGGCGAGCTCGTGGGCAAGCGCGCCATCGAGGCTGGCATCAAGGCGGTCCGTTTCGACCGTGGCGGCCGTATCTATCATGGGCGCGTCAAGGCCCTCGCCGACG
>OGXS01001040.1_pt1 | contig 20803 bp, 13 predicted proteins | sample 1576371 | NCBI WGS metagenome assembly OGXS01 (sample SAMEA3541475, study PRJEB24748) | human gut metagenome | biome: human gut; feature: human-associated habitat; material: faeces | place: China | collected 2012
AGACGAGGTGCGGGCGGCGGAGGGGTCCGCCCTCAGATGGGTGGGAAGGTTGAGCCGCGAGGACACGGCGGCACTTCTGCTCCAGTCGGACCTGCTCTGCCTGCCCTCGCGCTCCGAGGGCTTCTCGACCACGCTGCTCGAGGCGTCCGCGTGCGGCTGTCCGTCGCTCGTGACCGACGTGGGCGGGGCGCGAGAGCTGATCCCCGACTCGAGCTACGGGCGCATCATGTCGGACGCGTCGGTGGAGCAGGTCGTCTCGGGCATCGTCGAACTTGCGTCCCATCGTGACGGGCTCGTCTCGATGGGGGAGCGCTGCCGCGCGCGCGTCGAGGGGCTCTTCTCATGGGACGAGGTCGCGCGGCGCGTCGAGCGGGAGCTCCGGCGAGACTAGGCGTCGGTGCCGTCCTCGTACCAGGACAGCACCCGGTCGACGTGATTGACGGCGTAGCTGTAATAGATGTAGAGCCACTCGCCGACTCCCGCGCCCTCGGCCTCCTTCTCGAGGGCCCAGACGTACCAGCACCATCCCCCGAGAACCACGCGCGACCAGAAGTGCCGGCGTTCCTCAAAGGAGGGCTCTCGGCCAAAGTAGTGGGCGAGCGCCCGCTCCGCCTGCTCCTCGTCATACTGGCTGCAGATGACAAAGGTCCCAAAGTCATTGCCAGGGTCGGACATGCCGGCGTACTCCCAGTCGATGACGTTCGTCTCCCCTTCACGATCGAAGAGGATATTGAGAGAGAAGTAGTCGTTGTGGCTGAAGCAGGGCTCGTAGCCGTCTGAGGCGGACAGCGCGTTGAGGCGCGTGACCTTCTCGCGCAGCTCGAGGTAACCGGGGATGTCTATGGGGCCATGCGTCTCGAGGAGCCGCTCGTATTCCACTCCGTTCTCAAAGAAGTCAAAGGTCTCCTCGATGCGAGTGTCTGACTCATGAAACTGACGGCACAACTCCATGGCGCGTCTGACCTGGCTGTCGTCAGTGGGGTCAAGGGTGCGTGCGCCAGGGACGAAGTGGCAGATCTTCCAGCCTCTCCGCTCGTCCTCGTGGATGAACGTGCGGTCTATCCCAAGCTGACGCGCCGCCTCGTTCGCCCGCGTCTCGGCAACTCGGTTCATGAACTTCTCGGTTCCGACCCCGGGATGGCGATAGACGTACTCGTGATCGCCCACCGCAAAGTGGCACGAGAGGTTCGTGAGTCCCTGGCTCATGGGATAGAAGTCCCGAATCTCGTCGCGCGAGCAGCCGAGCACGCTCACGATGTTGTCGAAGATTTCCGAGTCGACGTTCTCAATGAAGTTGGGGTCGAAGCTCTCGAGCTCGGCGAGGGAGTCAAACTCGTGGATGATGCCGTCGGGGTAGCGACGGATCTCCATGTCGAGCGAGGGGAGGTTGGCGGCGTAGATTGCCTCCCAGAGCTTTCCATCGTTCTCCGGGCGGGCGACGGCTTCCTCGAGCAGGGGCACGAAGCGCCTGGAGAAGTCGTAGTCAAAGTAGACCTGACCGAGCATGACCCAGGAGTCCCGGCCGCCTACGTCGACTCCCGTGATGCGGTCGTCCGGGTCCGTCTCGAGGCACCACTCGTCGGTCGGTCCGGAGACGTACTCAGAGGCGTAGTACGACTTGTAGACGTAGCGTTCGAAGGGGTTCTCGGTGAAGTAGTCGTCGGACGAGCAGACATATGTGTTGCCCAGCTGCTTGCGCGCGAGCCAAAGCGTCCAGCTGTTGTTCTTCTCGGCAAACGCGCTGTTCACCAGGATCTTGACGCCGTACTTGGCGGCAAGATAGAAGAAGTACTCCTTCTTGTAGCCCACCACGACGGTGATGTCCGAGATGCCGCGCTTGAGCAGCTGCTTAATCTGACGCTCGATAAGAACCTCGCCGCGGACCCGGAGCATGCCCTTGGGGCGCTCGTACGACAGCGGGACGAAGCGGCTGGAGAGGCCCGCGGCCATGATGACGGCGTTGCGGACTCGATAGGGTTCAAGCGCTCGGAGGCCCTTCTCCGAGAGGCGGCCGTCTGTGACGAGCCCCGACTTCTCGCAGGTGCGGACGACGGAGCTGACGGTGTCGACCGACAGGCTGCTACGGTGTGCGAGCTCTCTCTGCGTCAGGCGCTCGCCGGTTCCGGCCAGCACGTGGAGGACCTCGAACTCGCTCTTGGTGAGGGACATGTGGCACCCCTAGAACTGAAGGTGATTACAGATACCTTACGTGAAACATACACTAGGCGTACAGAAAGAGGTATTCAACATATAGAAGAGAAGAATGGGAATCGCACATGTGAACAGAAGCATTCCGCCATGAGCATGTTCGGCGCCAATTCGACGAGGATGCTTGTGTGGTCAATGTGATGTGGGGGGCGCGGAGTGAGCCGACAACTTCATTGCGCGCATAGTAGCATTGCCATACGTTCAGCCGCTGAGGGATTGGATGCCGTGCGCGAACAGAAGCAGCTTTCAATAATGCAGAATATGTCCTGGAACATGATGGGATCGCTGACGGGCCTTGTGTGCCAGTACCTCATTACTGTCTTCGTTGTCAGACTGTCGGCTGATTTCGATTCGGCGGGCCTCTACTCACTCGCCATGTCTATCAACGGAATCTTTTCCCCTATTGCGCAGTACGGAATCTACACCTATCAGACCACTGACGTGAGAGACGAGAACACGCTCGGTGAGTACGTCACGTTCATTCTCGGCACCAATCTCGTCTCTCTTGCGTTTACGTTCGTCTACGCGGCGCTTACGTGTCGCCCTAATGCCTTGTCTATCGTCTTGCTTTACGGTATCTACAAGAGCTGTTCCATCGTCCTTGACATACTTCACTCATACAACCAGAAGAAGCGCCGGATGGACATCAACGGGATATCCATGGCACTACAGGGCGTGGCTTCAATCGTCGCGTTTTGCGCTGCCTTTGGAATCACGGGTGACCTTTCCTGTGCACTTATAGCTATGACCGTAGGTGTCGTGGCCGTTGGCGTTCTCTACGACCTGCCGGCAACCAAACGGCTGACCTCGATTTCCCTCGGAATTACGCCTCAGAAGGCGACGTTGCTGTTCAAGGCATGCTTGCCTATCGTTGCTGCGAATATTGCATATGGGTCCATTCCCTCGATTCCTAGGCAGTTTCTCTCGAGCTTTCAGGGGGACGCGGCGCTTGGAATATATGCGTCCGTTGCGGCCCCGGTTGCCATTGTGCAGGCTGGGGCGACATACATATACAATCCGCTCATTAGTTATTTTGCTGAATACTATGTCAGAAGGGATAAAAGCGGCTTCGTACGGCTCCTTAAGCTGACCGTGGTGGGAATAATCGTGATCGGGGTAGTCTGTGTGATTGGCGTTGCCCTGTTTGCGGAGCCGGTCCTACGCCTTCTCTACGGTCAAACGGTAGCTGAGCACACCTATTTGATGTACCCACTCGTCGTCTCCTCACTTTCGATCGGCACGCTCTCGTTTCTCAACAACCTTTTCGTTGCGATGCGCACGTCCAAGTCCATGCTCGTAACCAACCTCGTGGCTCTTGTCGTAACGTTGGGGCTTAGTGTGCCCCTCATCATGTCATTTGACATGAATGGCGTGACCTATGCGCTTATCGTTTCGTGCCTTGCCGGCATTGTGTACGCGTCTATCTGCATACGCGTCCGACTGCAAGGTCTTGAAAGGGACACCTAAACGTCAAACGTACCAAACGCGACGGAGCGCAGCATATCCGCCACCCTAGGGACCGTATCCTCGAGATCATATCCCGATGACTTCACATTCCAGACCCCTTGAGACCGATTCTCCATCGGGGTCTGCGCGCACTTGACGCACGTTGCGGCCCATACCTTGGCGTCATCGGTGGGAATTCGTCGGACTTGTTCTGAAACCACGACGTCGGAGGGGACTGCGTCCGACAAAAGGCAGGGCAACCCGGACGCCTGTGCCTCAAGGGCGGCAATTCCGAACCCTTCACACTGAGAAGGGAAAACGAAACAGTCCATCGCTGCGTAATATGGAGCGGTGTTCGCAACGGCGCCAACGAATACAACTTCCTCTTCCAGGTCGCGTTCCCGGGCCTGTTGTAGCAGGTTCTCCCTTATCGGCCCGTCGCCGACGAGCAAAAGACACGTTTTTGCTCTGGCCTCACGCATTTGTTCGAGTACGCTTAGGAGAAACGCTTGGTTTTTCTGGGGGTGAAGCCTACCGACGTTCCCCAGAACATAGGTATCGTCCGAAAAGCCCAGACGATTGCGCAGACGTTGTCTGTCTTCTGGCGAGAAGGCAAAGCGCTCAGCGTCGATTGCGTTTGGCACCACCATGTAGCCATGCTCCGCTACCACGTGTCTGGGAAACATAAAGCGTGCTCCAGGATCCGAGCATGCGCATAGAGCACGCGCAAGGCGACTCGCGCGAGGACGATGAATATAGTGGAGAAAGCGGTTGATCCAGTTTCCCATGCTTTGGGAGCTGTGACTGTGGACGAGGCATGGAACGCCCTGTGCACTTGCGACGCGCAGGAGAGTGATATCGCTGAGTGTGCAAACGTTGTACCAGACCAGGTCTATGTCTCGTTCGGAGAAGATTGCCCTTAGACCGCTGGCGAAGTGAAAGGGGTCGACAACGCGGTTCCTGAGCAGGAAGAAGCGGGAGCCACGAGCCTTGAATTCCTCCACACAGTCGGGCATCTCATCGAAAACCACGAAGTCAAAACGTATGTCAGACTGCGAGTCGAGAATCCGCCGCGTATAGTTCAGGATAAAGGACTCAACGCCTCCGCGATTCGCCGAGAGGCCAAATACGAGAACCCTCATTGTCCGCTCCAGAGGATATGGGACTTATATAGGCTTACAAGCTTATCGGCAGTGTCTGTAATGTCAAAGCCAGCGGAACGTACGTTTTCGATTTGGCTTTCCCTTCGGGTCGCTGTTTCGAGAGCGGAGACGGAGGCATCGGCCCACGCTCGCCCCCCATCATCCAAGGGAAGATACTTTGCTAGATCGGTTACTCGGGACAATGGTGGAAGTGCGTCCGACAGTATGCAGGGCAGGCCCGTTGCTTGGGCCTCAATGGCGGCAATTCCGAGTCCCTCTCGCACAGAGGGGAACAGGAACACGTCCGATGCCATCAGGATGTCAGGAACGTCATCGCGCACGCCGAGAAAACAAACGTTGTCGGCAAGGCCGCGCGACTTGACGTCATTGGCAACACTCTCCTCGAGCGGACCCCTTCCTGCCATCAGTAGCACTGCGTCAGGGAGACGCTCGACCACCAACTCAAATACGCGCACCAGAAAATCATGGTTCTTCTCGGGGACGAACCTTCCGATGTGACAGAAGACGGGGGTGTGCGGACTAATGCGCATGCGGTCACGAAACGCTTGGCGACGGGTTTCGTCAAAACGATATTGTTCAAGTGGTATGCCGTTGTTTACTACGCGAAAACGCTCATCAGAAACAACCTTGATTCCATACCGATCCTGTCCCGCCTCTCGCGAGCACGCTAGGAATACGTCAGCAATGAACCGAGTCGGATAAGACACCGCGTCGAAGGCGCGTTGCCACAGGCCTGCGCCCCTTGTTGCATGGCTGTGAGCAATGGTGAACATGCCCGCGCGTTTTGCTTCAGAAAGATATAGTGCGGCGCATGAGCCAATGTGTCCGTGAACTGCTGCATAGTCAGGGTGGTTCTCAAAAAAACTTCGACACGATCTTATATACAAGGGTGCGTTGACCCCCGTAAAGCGCGGGACTCGATAGATCTTTCCGCCCATCTCTCGAATCTCAGAATCGTAGTCACACTCTCGATGCTCGTGGACGAGGAAATCAAACTGAATGACCGATCGGTCAACGGTGCGATAGACATTCATGATGAATGTCTCGGCGCCCCCGCGGTCCATTGCGCCAATGACGTGTAGCACCCGAATCAAGGCTATCCATTCCGTCGATATCTATCCCTACTCACGTGCATAACACGTGTCATTCAACACTATAGGGCAGTATCGACGTGCGCCGCCTGATAGTCCATTGTTGTCCTGACAATCAAGCATGTGCTTCAGGTAGACTTTACAAAAGTCTGACATATCTGCTTGGACGAGGGGACCAATGGACCAAGGGGAAAGCCTGCATAAGCTTCAGCTCGAGGAGCTTGACATCCTGCTTGTAATTGACGAGTTCTGTGCACGAGAGGGCATTACGTGGTTCTTAATGAGCGGAACGGCCCTGGGCGCACTCCGACATCGTGGGTTCATTCCCTGGGACGATGACATAGACATAGGCATGCTCCGTCGAGACTACGATCGCTTCATCCAACTTGCGGAGCATGGGCTTCCATCCGGATACTCCCTGCACACCGTTGACAATACGCCGGGACTCGCGGGATTCTTCGCCAAGATCTATCGGGACGGGACCGTTTTCCAGACCGCCGAGACAAAGGAGGCCGGCTGTCGGCAGGCCATCTTTGTCGACGTTTTCCCGTTTGACCGTGTCTCCAACAACGAGAAAACTCGTTTGAAGCAGCTTTCTCATGCCAAGATGTGGCAGCGTATCTCGTACCTCTATCACTCCGGAAGCATCACGGTACCGCACAGCGGCGTTCTCGGCTCTATGGAGCGGTTGGCCTGTCGGGTGGCGCATCACGTTGTGCGACCGCTCGTGAGCATCACGGCCATTCGGCAAAACTTCGACCGGGCAGTCACGATGACAGAGCCAGCACCTGAGACACCGCAAGGCTATGAAGAGGGCCGCTACACGACCTTTGCGTGGCCATATGCGGAGCCTGTGGACCTCACGCTTCTGATTCCAACTTCTGTGGCAACCTTCGAGGGACACGAGCTGCCCGTTCCGGCGAGATGCGAGGACTATCTCGAGAACGAGTACGGTGACTGGCGCCAGCTGCCGCCCCCCGAGCTGCGCAGAACGCACCTGCCCGAGCGCCTAGTCTTCAGCGATGGGAGCGAGTGGTCTCGACGCTCATAGCTCTGGTTGACGGCTCGATGAGGGCGGGCACCATCCCCTGTCGGTTTTCGGACGACATTGTTTGACACATGTGAACAGCACCAGATAAAACGGCACGAGGCATTGGAGCGCAAAGGCGTAACGGGGCCAGTACCAGATGGGCGATGCTATGAGCAAGGTCGCGACGAGGCCCCACGACGGGACGAGGCCAAGTAGGAGCCCGCGCGATGCTCCCGATGTGAGCAAGCAGGCGCTCAGATAGACGACAGCCCAGAACAGGGCCCCGGCCGGGAGGCTCCACTCGTTGGCGGGGAAGAGCTCCCGCGCGGTCGGAGTACCAAGCTTGTTGGAGGGGTAGATTCCATGGGTGGGTGTGTCCTTGGGCATACCGCCGGCGATGTTACCTCTATAGTCGATGGCGTCAGGTTGGTTGACGGTCCAGAACCCAAAGGTCTGCATGACCCACGCGTCGAAATACACGCGAGGGTTTCGAGCCAGCATCGAGAGCCAATGCGAGAAGAATTCCTCGTCAAGAGCGGTGCCGTTGAAATTGGCGTCCCACTTGAGCAGGTCGGTGCAGCAAGGTCGGTACTTCGATCGGTACTCCTCGAGGGGAAGCAGCTCGTCCATGTAGGCGCGATCCGAGTCCGACATGTCGCCGTCGAGGGCGACGACGCGGGCCATCTGGTTGAGGGGGATGCCCAGGCTCTCGACGGCCGTCCTCGCTGCCGCCCTCATGTTCCTGTGTGCGCTCACCCTGGCGACTGGCCTCATTTTGGACAACGTTGCGAAGGTCGACCGCAGGCAGTGGGAGCTCGCGGTGTATCGGGTGACAAAGGGAGAAAATGGCTAACGCGAAATGCCTTGGTATTGGTTCCTGTAGAGCAAACCATAACGGCGATGTCAGCTGGTAGAAGAGCCCTACAAATGAGCAAGCATTGATTCAGCTCTATCTTTCCACAGCGGCCGGCCGGGGGATATGCGAGCTTTATGACTTATAATTAGCCAGCCAGTTTTGCTATGAGGATATTGGTGACCAAGAGGTAAAGAGAGAGTCTCGATGCAATCCCTTATTTCCACACTTGTCTCATTTGCTTTGTTATTCATTCCCGGTTACGTGCTCCTGCGTCAAGTCAAGATGCTGGACGGGGGGTTGCGCTTCGCCCTTGCCCCCGTATGCTCGTCGTTTTTATATATCAGTCTCGCGATACTATTCCCTGTCATTGGAGTGCGCACCAGTGGCGCGTTGCTCCTCTCAGTCGCTTTGGTGATTGCGTTGCTTCCCGCTGTTGGCCGCATTCTTCATGAACGGAAAAACGAAGCCCAAGGGATTGCTTGCTCTCCTGAGAAGACATGCATTTTTACCAAACTTGGCATCAGCAGCCAACAAGTTCGCTTTGATATCCTCACCTTGTTTCTTTCCGTGTTGCTCGCCGTATGCGCGACTGGCCTTCTTATATGGCAGCTTGGAGGCTTTGAGTCCTGCATCTACGGCTATGACACGGTGTTTCACGTAAACTTGGTTAAGAGCTATCTTGATTCGGGAAACTACTCGCCGCTTTCGGCTTCAATTTATCCACTTACTGATTCCCTGGCAACGATTCCCTACGAAAGGAATCCGGGCTCGTTTTATCCTTCTTTGCTGCATATTGTGGCTGCAATGACCGTTGACTTAACGGGCTGCTCGGTCGCTGCATCCCTCCATGTTGCCAACCTATCTTTCTGTGGAGTGGCGTATTCGGTCGGGATCTGGGCCATGATGCGCGAGCTCTTTGCGGATGACAAGAGAGCCCGCCTTTATGCGACTTTTATCGCCGTGAGCATGGCGGCGTTCCCCTGGCACATGCTTGTGCGGGGTGAGCAATATCCTCAGGCTGCCGCTTTTGCACTTGTTCCCGCCGTGCTCGCGCTGGTTGCGCGCTTTGTTAACGTGCTTGCCGACTCGAAGGAGATGCGTCGAGTCTGCGCTGGTACGGCAATTGGCGTTTTGACGGTCTTCCTAGCCTTTATCACCTTGGCGTTCGCGCAGCCCAATTCCGTCTTCACCGTCGGAGTCTTCATGCTTCCGTATATTGCTTACGTCATCTGGATGCATTCGAGCAGACGATTCCTTCATACCGTTCTTTGGTTGCTTGTCGCATTGTTGATTTGGGTGTTTTTCTATACGGCGCCCTTTATGCAAGGGACTGTGGGGTACTATTGGCCATCCATTGCCGGGAAATCTCAGGCGGTAGTCAACCTACTGTCACTGAGCCTGCACGAGGGATCGGCTGCTCAGCCGGTATTGGCCGTGGCGGTCATTATTGGACTGTTCTGTTCTGTGTCGGCATACAGGGATGGAAAGGTCTGGCTGGTAGCTCTCTATGGGCTTGTCGGAGCAATCTATGTAGTCGACACGGCTTCGGAGGGTAATCTGAGGCACTTTTTGGCCGGCTTCTGGTATTCTGATCCGGATAGAATTGCTGCTATGACAGCAATATGCGTTGTCCCGATTGCCAGCTTTGGGTTGTCGCGGGCCACCTCTCTGGTAGAGGGCATGTTGTCTCTAGCCACGTCAGGCACCGGGTCCTTGACCCCAAAGATAACCTTCTCGATGGTCTACCTCGCCGCTTTTGCCGCCTGTGTATGGCCCGCGCATTACGTATCGACTGCAGGGGATACCGTAACGCAATTTGGCCAGATTCGAGACGATGTGAACCGCCTAACAGATAGCAACTTCGTCGCTATTCTCGATACCGAGGAGCAGCACTTTGTGCAGCAGGTGCGTGACATCGTTCCAGACGGAGCGAAGATTCTTAACGTACCTGATGACGGCAGCTCTTTCCTTTATGGGCTCTATGATTTGAATGTGTACTATCACCGTGGGCAGCTGGGTGGCAACGAGAGTGCTGACAGCGAGATACTTCGGCATGGATTGTATAGATACTCGTATGACGAGTCGGTTCAAGAGGCAGTGAGCCGTGTGGGTGCGGAGTACGTCTTGGTTTTGGACGCGCCCGACGTTGGCGACGTCAGCAGGGGCGTGTTTGCCACATATGCTGCGGAGAATTGGGCCGGAATAGAGTCGGTAAGCGAGTCAACCGAAGGATTTGAACTTATTCTATGTGAGGGCGATATGCGGCTGTATCGCATACTCCCTGTTTAGCTATAGCAAATTACGAGAGGGCTAATCCCCTTGTTGGTCTGTTAACGGTAATGATTTGGGGCTTCTAGCAAGCTTTGACAGCGTCTTCTCCCGGTGTCGTGTCCTGGACACCGGCATTAGCCAGTGGACTCGCCTCACTTTTGGCTATCATCTCGGCTCATAATGCTACTCATTATGACGTTATCTACGTGACTCGTCTCGGCTTACTGCCAGATGTAAGGCGCGTGCCCGTTGTGAGGGGTCTCTTCCCGTAGGCGTCCGATTCGGTAGAATCAGCACAATGACAAATTGACTGACGGGCTCGTCGGGAGGACCCCACATGCCGCTTTTCTCCATCGTGATTCCCGCATACAAGAACGAGCGTTATCTTGCGGGATGCCTTGAAAGTGTTCTCTCGCAGTCGTGCGAGGATTTGGAGTGCGTGGTTGTCGTTGACGGAAGCCCGGATGCCTCGTCCTCCGTCGTGGCAGAGTATGGCGCCAAGGACCAACGCGTCCGCCTTATCGATAAGAAGGAGAACGAGGGCACCCATCGCGCTCGTATGAGTGGCGTGGAGGCGAGCAGAGGAGACTACATCTATCTCCTCGATGCGGATGATGAGCTGCCGCCTGACGCGCTCTCTCGCCTTCGGGATGCGCTCGTCGTTGAGCCCGATGCTGACATGCTTCACTATGGCATCAATGTCGTTGGCGTTGACATCAATGAGGCCGAGAGGTCGTCCTTCGAGGAATACATCAACAGGCCGTGCGACGACCTTAATGGTGCGGAGATTCTTGCTGCTGCGTGCGCGTCGGACATGGGTTATCTCCAGGATTGGCGCGTGACTCAGCGGGTCTACTCGCGAGAGCTGCTGCAGCGCGCGTTTGCGGCGATGACGCGCGACCGGCTTGGGCGCGCGCAGGACGGTTACGAGTACTTTGTCATTGCGAGTATGGCGCGCAGACAGGTGACGCGAAACGACATCATTGCGCTGGATTACTTTTACGGACGAGGCATCAACGGTGATGCGGGGCTCTCGCCCGATGCTTTCCTGAAGAGTGCTCGCGACTTTCAGGCAACCATCGATGCCATCGCGGCTTTCTCGGAGCAGCGACAGGGACAGATTGTCTCCGCGCGTGAGGGGGCGGTGACAAAACTGCTCGAGCTCCTCATGAACGACTGGCACGCTCGCCTGTCGGACGGGGACAAGCTTGCTGTTCTGGATGAGCTTGCGGGCGTCATCGGTGCCGATGCGCTGTCCGCCGAGCTTATGCGCTTCGTGCGCGACGACGCCTACGCGCTTTGGTGCACCGACGGGGTCCTGGGGGAGGGGTCTCAGCTTGAGGCGTGGGCTGCCGCCGCTCGTTCCCTCCGCGACGGGCTCGGGCGCAGCGAGCGATACGAGGCGATGCGCGACGACGCCGAGCGTCACCTCGCGAGCCTTCGCGTCCGAACCGAGCGCTGGTCGACGTACGAGAACCAGCCAGTTCGCATCTTCGTCTCCACGCACAAGGACGTGAACTTCTTCCAGGGCGACGTCCTGCAGCCGGTCCAGGTCGGCGCGACGCTGCGGTCGGGTTCGATCAGGCATGCGCTCCGCGACGACGCGGGCGAGAACATCTCCGACCTCAACCCCATGTACTGTGAGCTCACCACCCAGTACTGGGCATGGAAGAACGTCGACGCGGAGTACTACGGCTTCTGCCACTATCGTCGCTACTTCGACTTCTCGCCCGTGCGACACAGCGAGAACCCCTGGGGAGAGATCATCGCCGACCGGATCTGCGACGAGACCCAGCGCGAGTACCGGCTCGACGACGCCAGCATCCGCGAGGCGGTCGAGGGCTACGACGTCATCACGACCGAGTTCAAGGACCTCAGGCACTTTCCGGCCGACTACTCGACTCCGCACGAGCACTATGAGAAGGCGCCGCAGCTCCATATCGACGACCTCGACCGATGCATGCGTCTAGTCGCCGAGATGCACCCGGACTACGCCGAGGACGTCGAGGCGTACCTCCGGGGCAACACGAGCTGCTTCTGCAACATGTTCATCATGCGCAGGGGCATCTTCCAGGACTACTGCGCCTGGCTGTTCCCAATCCTCGAGCGCTTTGTGGCGGAGTCGGACATGAGCCGCTACAGCCGTGAGGGGCTGCGGACCCCCGGGCACCTCGCCGAGCGCCTGCTCAACATCTACTACAACCACCACATGCGCATCGGCGCCGGCTGGAGGACCAAGCAGCTCCAGTGCGTCCACTTCGAGCGCCCCGAGCGCTCCTATGAGCTCCAGGAGGTGCACTCCCCGCGCTTCCTCCCGGTTGTGCCCGTGGTCCTCGCCGCGGACGACAACTACGTCCCCATGCTCACCACGACCATCTACTCCATGCTAAAGAACGCCTCGACGAGCTTCCACTATGACGTCGTGGTCATCGGACGGGACATCCCCGCCGAGCGGCGCTCGGTCATGTCGAGGTTCCTCTCCCGCTTCCCCAACATGACGCTGCGCTTCGTCGACCCCAACCCCATCGTCGGCGCCTACGAGCTCAAGACCAACAACGCCCACATCGGCATAGAGACCTACTACCGCTTCCTCATCCAGGGGCTCCTCCCGTTCTACGACAAGGTCCTCTACCTTGACTCCGACCTCGTCGTGGAGGGGGACATCTCCGAGCTCTTCTCCAGCGATCTGGGAGACGACCTGCTGGCCGCCGTTCACGACATCGACTTCCTGGGCAACCTCAACCTCGATGATGGCGCGCGCATGAGGTACAGCAAGGAAGTGCTCCGCCTCGATGACCCCTACGGCTACTTCCAGGCGGGCGTGCTCCTCCTCAACACGCGTGCCCTGAGGGAGCTGTGCACGGTGGGGGAGTGGCTCGAGGCGGTCTCCAACTCCAAGTTCATCTACGATGACCAGGACGTCCTCAACTCGCGCTGCCAGGGGCGCGTCCGCTACCTCGACTATCGGTGGAACGTCATGAACGACTGCAGGGGCCGCGTGGGGAAGCTCTTCTCCATTGCCCCGGCATCCGTCTACGACGCCTATCTCGCCTCGCGCGAGGATCCCGCGATCGTCCACTACGCCGGCGCCGACAAGCCCTGGAACTGCGTTCGCTGCGACGAGGCGGCGCGCTTCTGGGCGTATGCCCGCGAGACGCCGTTCTATGAGGAACTGGTGAGTGCACTCGTCGGGAGTGTCTCGCATGCGCGGAGTTCCTCCGCGAGGGCAATGCTTGCCCATGTCGCATCGCCTGACGGCCCGCTGCGTAAGGCCGCAGAGCCGCTGTTCCCGGTCGGCTCGCGTCGGCGCGAGCTTGCCAAGCGGATAGTGCGCGCCGCCCGCGGGAGGTAGTGCCCGACTATATGGGAATGCGAGGGGTCGAGCGGGCACAAGCCGGCTCGACCCCCTCGTCTGATTCGGTTGAGGCCCTTGGCAGAGACTCTAGTCCCTCTGCCAGAGGTCGCGGGTGTAGACCTTGTCGCGCACGTCGGCGAGGTCGTCGCTCCAGCGGTTGGCGAGGATGACGTCGCTCTGCGCCTTGAGGTCGTCGAGGCTGACGAGCGGGTGCCCGAGAGCCTCGTCCCCGGCGAGCGTCGGCTCGTAGACGACGACTTTGACGCCGCGCTCCGCTACGAGCCTGACGACGTCGAGCATCGCGCTCTGGCGGAAGTTGTCCGACCCCGACTTCATGACCAGGCGGTAGACGCCGACGGTGCGCGGCCCTCGCGCGAGCACGCGCTCGGCGACGAACTCCTTGCGGGTCGCATTTGAGTCGACGATGGCGCGGATGAGATTCTGGGGGACGTCGGCGTAGTTGCTGAGCAGCTGCTTGGAGTCCTTGGGCAGGCAGTACCCGCCGTAGCCGAACGAGGGGTTGTTGTACTGGTCTCCGATGCGCGGGTCGAGGCAGACGCCCTCGACGATGGCGCGTGCGTCCAGGCCCTTGGACTCGGCGTAGGTGTCGAGCTCGTTGAAGAACGAGACGCGGAGGGCGAGATAGGTGTTGGCGAAGAGCTTGATGGCCTCGGCCTCGGTCGAGCCCATGACGAGCGCGGGGACGTCCTTCTCCTCGGCGCCCTCGCCGAGAAGCTCGGCGAAGCCCCAGGCTGCCTCCTCGTCCTGCGGCCGGGTGACCCCCACCACGATGCGGGAGGGATGCAGGTTGTCCTCGAGGGCGTGGCCCTCGCGCAGGAACTCCGGCGAGAAGAGGACGCGCAGAGTCGCGTAGCGCCTGGAGATGCGCGCTGTGTAGCCGACGGGGATGGTGGACTTGATGACGACGATCGGATGCCCGCCCGACGTGGCGATGAGGTCGAGGACGCTCTCGATGCTGGAGGTGTCGAACGAGTGGGTCTCGTCGTCATAGTTGGTGGGGGTGGCGATGACCACGACATCCGCCTTGGCGTAGGCCGCCCGGGCCTCGCAGGTGGCGAGAAGGCTGCCGGGGCGACTCGCGAGGTAGCGCTCGATAAGGGGGTCCGCGATGGGGGAGACGCCAGCGTTTATCTTGTCGACGCGCCCGGCGTCGACGTCGACGGCGGTGACGTCGTTGTGCTGCGAGAGCAGGCAGGCGAGCGAGAGTCCGACGTAGCCGAGTCCTGCGATGGCGATGTGCATTGAGTCCCCTTTGAGCCCGTTGTGTCGCGTCAAGTATACTCAACAAAGGGAAAGGTACGGATTCCGCCTGTCGGAATATGGGGAGGACAATGCGCGACCGAGTCAAAGGCTATCTAAAGCGAATTCTTCCGCCGACAACGCTGATGCTAGACCGAAGAGTTGATCAGCTGCTCGAAGAGAACCGAGTTCTCAGGGACAGGGTCGGTGAAGTTTCGCAAGAGCTGTCCGTCATACGCGCTGAGCTTTACTCCTTGCGCGCCGACAGTCTGCGCGAAAGAATCCGTGAGCGTTCGTCAACGGAACTCGAGGGTTCTCCGGAGACGGTTGTCTCAATTGCATCATATGGGCCTCGGGTCCCTTTTATTGCTCCCATGATCGAGTCCCTTGGTCGTCAGAGCATTCGACCAGATCGAGCGTTTCTCTGGCTTCCCACCAAGGACTTTCCTGGAGGCGTTGACGATCTTCCCGCCGATGTCTTGTGTGCCCTTTACGATGCGAACGTTGAGCCGCGCTTTGTTGGTGAGGATCTCGGTCCGCATAATAAATATTTTTGGACTATGAAAGCATTTTCTGAAAGTGTAGTTGTAACGCTCGATGATGACGTGCGCTACCCTAAATCGCTCCTTGAGCGCCTCCTGGATGCCCATCGTGCTTGGCCGGCGGAAGTGGTTGCCATGCGCGCCCGTGTCATTGCGGTTGAAGACAAGCGGCCCGCACCCTATGAGACATGGCCTTTGGAGTTGGGAGACCTCGTCGGCAGGCCGTCGTTCGGCGTTGTTGGGACGGGCGTGGGGGGAGCGCTTTATCCTCCACACTGCTTGGATGACCACGTGTTCGACATTGAAGGGATTCGTTCTGCCTGTCCGAGAGCGGATGATCTTTGGCTTAAAATTATGTCGGTTATCGCAGGAACAATGACCGTGTGTCCTACGGGTGACTGCCCTCTAGACTATCTCCCGGGAACCCAGGAAACAGCATTGTGCGACGAGAACCTCTATCAAGGTGGAAATGACGCTCAACTTGCTGCGATTTTGGAGTATGTCTCTGCGTTCACCGATGTCGGAGATATACTGCGTAAGATATCGGAGACTGTGTAGTATTCGCTTCTTTCTCAGGTTAACCGCTGGAATTACGTTGCGAGGAATGTGAGACAAGTTGAAAAACAAGAATGATGATAAGCAGCTGGGTGGAATAAGTCGGCGTGGCTTCTTCAAGCTTGGAGGGTCTGCGGCTTGTCTTCTCGGTCTGGGTGCTGTGGCAACTGCGGGAGGGACTCTCTTTTCTCCCGAGGTTGCATATGCCACGGTGGAGGGCGACCAGACTCCGTTGACCGATGAGGAGATTGAGGCGGCAATCCAGTCGGGCGAGATCATGACCGAGTTCCCGGAGAGCCCGATTGCGACATATGCGGCTACGAACGACGCCGTCCGAACCATAGCTGGATCGAGTCGCTATGAGACCAACCAGGCTCAGGTGCTTTCGGCTTTTTCTGGATGCGAATGGGCTATTGTTGCCAGCGGAGAGGGCTATGCGGACTCGATTTGTGCCGCGGGTCTCGCCGGCGCGCTTGGCTGCCCCATCATCCTTACCGAATCCAGCAGGCTGAGCGACACTGCAAGCAACTGCATCAGGTCCATCGGAGCTAGCAATGTCCTATTGCTTGGCAGCACAAAGGTTGCTTCAGAGCAGGTCGAGAGTAGCCTGCGTTCTCTTGTGAGTGGAACGGTCGAGCGTCTGTGGGGGGCCGACCGATATGCCACGCAGATGGCCGTCTACCAATACGGGGTTGATCACGGGCTGTGGACTGGGGATCTCGCCATTGTCTCCAACGCGACGGGCTTTGCCGACGCCCTTGCCATCTCCCCTATCAGCTACAAGTACAAGGCTCCCGTTTTTTATGTTGATGGGTCTAACTACTTTCCGCCGGAGCAGGAACAGGCAGTTAGGACATGCGGGAAGACGAGATTTCTCATTACGGGCGACACGAAGGTAATGTCTGCTTCTGTTGAGACCCTCCTTACGTCGCTTGGCGCATCAGTCAAGCGTCTATCGGGCTCCGACCGCTATAGAACCTCCCTGGCCATCGCCCAATATGCTGTTTCCAGCCTCGGGATGAGCTGGGACGGAGCCGCCATTACCTCAGGGAGCGCTCCCTATGATGCTCTGGGCGGCGGTCCGGTGCAGGGCAAGGAGAACTCCGTCATCGTCTTGATGGAGGAGGACGACTACCACTTCACTCCGTTTGATCCATTCGGCGGAGTAAGGCCCTCCTACATGAAGTTCTTCGGTGATAAGGCGATTTACTCCAGCGCATACAAAACTCGATTTGCTCTTGCAAGGGGGTACAAGCTTACCGATATTGAGGGGCTTCGGGTTTATATCGACGCCGGTCACGGAGGATATGATCCTGGAGCGAGTGGGAGTGGCTACCAAGAATACAAGCTTACGGCGGAGCTTGCGGGGAAGGCGGGAAGCTACCTCCAGTCGTATGGCATTCCCTCATATGTCAACACCAAGGGCAATGACTACAAGCTTCGTCATCCCGAGGCGAAGGCAATGGATTGTGGCGCCTTTGTCTCGATTCACTTCAATGCGAGCGGTGGTTCGGGAACGGAATCCTACGTACACTCCGCTAACTCTGCTGCTGGATCCAGGACACTGCAGCGCTCTATTCACACCAGGCTTGTCTCTGCTCTTGGATTAACCGACAGAGGTCAGCTGGATGCATGGTTCGCCGTGGTAAGCGGGCCGTTGCCTTCAGTGCTGCTGGAGATTTGTTTTATCGATCGTGCTAGTGATATGGGCACTTACCAAAGCAGGAAAGAGGCAGTAGCCCAGGCTATTGCGCAGGGCATTGCGGAGGCATAGGGGATGGCCATGGAACAAGCAGGTGGCGTTAACGTTTCGCGTCGTGGTCTTTTTCGGCTGAGCGGCTCTGTGGTGTGTGCCATCGGTCTTGGACTGCTTGCGTCGAGCGAAAGGGGAATTTGCCCGGAGAGGGCTGTCGCGGATGAGTTGAGCGTTAACGATGCGGGCGAATACACCTACACGCCGGATGACGTTTTGACCCTTGACGATCTTCCGCCGGAGATTCAAACGATGGCCGCCTCGGCTGACGTTGAGGTCGTGAACCTTGGCGGCGAAGACCGCTACGAGACAGTCGCCAAGGAGGCCCTTTACGCTTTCCCCAGTGGTTGCTCGACTGCGGTCGTGGCAAGCGGGGCAGGGTATGCGGACTCAATTGCCGCGGCGGGTCTCGCCGGCGCTCTCGGCTGCCCAATCCTCCTTACCAATACAACATACGTACCAGACGTGACGAGCAGTGCCCTCAGGTCCCTTGGCGTGAAGAACATCGTTTTGCTTGGCAGCGAGTCCGTTGCCAATTCTTCTGTCATGAGCAGTCTGCGTGGGTTTGGGTCCGTCGAGCGCGTGTGGGGAGCCGATCGATATGCGACGCAGATGGCAATCTATCGCTACGGATCTAGCCGGGGCCTTTGGACGGGCGACACAGTGATTGTAGCTGCGGCCACCGGATTTGCGGATGCCCTGTCCGCCTCTCCTGTGAGCTACGCGTTGAAGGCCCCGGTCTTTTTCTGCGATTCGTCCAGGACGCTTCCCTCGGAGCAGCGCGGCGTTCTCTCAAACGAGCTTGCGTCGGCCAAGAACTTTCTCTTGCTGGGCAGCACATCGGTTACTTCCGACTCTGTGTTGAGCTATCTCAAGGGGCTCGCATCTGCCCGAGGCGGGACCGCCGTGCGTCTCGGCGGGGGACTCCGCTACGATACCAGCATGGCTATTGCGGAATATGCTGTGAAGAACCTTGGCTTCAAGTGGGATGGGGTCGCGTTTGCTTCTGGTCAGGGACCCTACGATGCGCTCGGAGGGGGCGTCGTTCAAGGCAAGGAAAAATCCGTACTTCTCCTAGCAGATGGTTCAAACTATAGTTCTGTGAACGTCATTGTGCGCAACGGAGGGTCAGTATCCACGACGTTGAAGTTTTTTGGAAGTACTGTTGTGGTTCCTGCTGACGTTCGAGCAAAAATCTGCACCGCGCTCCACGTTCCCTATCTCAGCAATACCTCTTTCAAGACTTATGGGATTTCTCGAGCGAGAATGGCGCAGCTACAGGTCAATCGTAACGAGGGCAATGGCTACACATACAACGATTTCTATGCCGCTCTCAATCCTGATCAGTATGAGTATGGAACCTCGAGCTTCTATCAATTTGCGTTGCTTACGGATGGATACTCGGGCATGACTTCTACGAACATTGATTCGTATGTTGCCAACAACTGCACTTACCAGGAGAGTGCCTACGGCAGAAGCAGCGCTCTTCGCGGGTTGGGAAGCGCGTTTGTTGAAGCCGCTCAGACATATGGCGTCAACGAGGTCTATCTTCTTGCTCATGCGATTTGGGAGAGCGCATGGGGTTGCTCGGACCTGGCGACTGGATGGAAGCCTGATGCTGATGGAAAGGTGACGGTTAACGGGGTTGACTATCCCTACTATAAGAACACCACCTATTACAACTTCTACGGCATTGGCGCCGTTGACTCAAACGCTCTTTCCGGTGGTCGTACCCTGGCAGTCAAGGAGGGTTGGACTAGCCCCCGGGCCGCGGTGCTGGGCGCGGCTTCTTGGATTAGCGCCAACTACTTGCGCTATTCCGCAGGCGCGCAAAACACCCTGTATCTCATGAAGTGGGATGTTGAGGGTGCAGCCAAGACCGGATCCGCCTGGCATGAGTACTGCACCGGCCTAGGGACATGGTGTACCGGCATTGCAAGCGTGATGGATCGCTGCTACAAGAGCGCAGGATGGTCTTTCGGACAGTCGCTGAAGTTTAGCGTTCCGGTATATGCAAGCTAGCTTTCTGAACATGCACGACGCCTCCTCGGGATTGGGAGTGTATCCCGAACCCGAGGAGCGTCTTGTATGGCTCGACCTTCTCAAAGTCGTTTCAGCTTTTGCGGTCGTAATGACGCATATCGCGTCAATTGGCTGGCAGGTGATTGCGCCAAGCGATGAGGGTTGGTTCGTGACGAGCGTCTATGAGATCGTCACGCGTTTTGCGGTCCCTGCGTTTTTCATGACATCAGGCGCCCTTCTGCTCAACCCGCGTCGAAAGCTTGGTCTGCGGCGCGTTCTGATGGGGTATCTACCAAAAACTGCGTTTCTTGCGCTGTTCGTTTCACTCCTCTTCTGTGTCCTCCAAAGCATCCTCTATGGGTGGCAAGGGTGGCGCTTTGTGATTCTCGGCACTTTGGATGGTCCATACTTTATCTGGTATCTATGGGTACTCGTCGGACTCTACGCCCTCACACCGCTGCTGCGTCTGATCAGCGCGCGTCCCGATGCGCTGGGCTACTCGGTTGTGCTCCTGGCGGTTTTCGTGATGGGGCGCAGTACGGCAGATGCCATGCTTCCTGGATCTCCGCTGACCGTTTTTCTGGACAACTTCATCTTATTCTCGTCGGGAATGGAAGGCGTCTTCTACTATCTGCTCGGCGCGTGGCTCATTTCACATCCCATACGTGGCGGACGTGGTTGGGCTGTTGTCTTAGTGGGTGGGCTTTCTGTGCTTCTTGCGATATTCCTGAACTATCGTGACGCTCTGGCGAATGGGCAGGACCTGTATTATGTTGCGCGTGACAACGCACTCATTGCGCTCTTTTCCGTTGGGGTTTGGGAGGCGTTTTATCTGATCTTCTCCAGGGTGAGTGGGTGTCGCGCCTTGGATTATCTTGTCAGATGGGGTATGACGATATACTTGAGTCACCCTTTTTTCAGGCTGGCAATGGAGGGAATTGCTCAATTAAGGCTGGCGGTAGACTGGCTTCTCTCTGCTCCGCTCGTTTCAATTCCAGTGGTTAGTGTGTTGATTTGGATTATGTCGGTGTGCTTCGCTGGTGCACTTGGCTTGGTTCGGAATGTCATCATACGGTCTCCTCTACTACGAGCACCAGAGGATGATGACAGGTAGCGGTGCATGGAGACTCGCTTAGCATGAGGGCCATAGCTGCGCGATGCCTGTGTTTTGGATGAACGTGTCGGAAATCACATACTATGAAAAAGTTGTTGGACCCTCTCGACAAGGACGAGGATAGCCATGGCCTCTCA
>OGXS01001052.1_pt1 | contig 20652 bp, 22 predicted proteins | sample 1576371 | NCBI WGS metagenome assembly OGXS01 (sample SAMEA3541475, study PRJEB24748) | human gut metagenome | biome: human gut; feature: human-associated habitat; material: faeces | place: China | collected 2012
TTTCTATAATCCGGAGGTTGGAGAGTCCAGACAGTTGCTTTTAGCAGATGGAACACCGGTGATCGATGATACCGGAAATCAGTGGAAATGTATTTATCATACAGACCGTGCTATGATGGAGTGCTGTCTGAGGATCGAATCACTGACGGAATAATGTCAGCGCAGTCGCAAAGCATCTTTGAAAGGAAGCAAATATGGGAGAAAAGAAGGCAGAGGTGCCTGTGGGGAAAGAACTGGTCCGAATGACAGGCATTATGAAAGAGTTTCCCGGTGTAAAGGCCTTGGATAATGTAAAACTGGACCTGTATGCCGGAGAGGTGCTGGCACTGTTGGGGGAAAACGGTGCAGGTAAGTCAACACTGATGAAGATCCTTTCAGGTGTTTATCAGAGAGATGATGGAGAGATCATCCTGTTTGGGAACAAGATCGGTGAGTGGGATGCAAATAAGGCAAAAAATGCAGGTGTGTCCATTATCCATCAGGAATTAAATATGTGTACTCATTTAAGTGTGGCGGAGAATATTTTCCTGGGACGGGAACTGATAAAAAATGGCCGTCTGGACAATGAACGTATGAACCAGGAAACAAAAGAGATCCTTCATAAGTTAAATATTGATATTGATCCAAGGGAACAGGTCAGTGAACTGGCTGTATCCAAACAGCAGATGGTGGAGATCGCAAAGGCACTTTCACAGAATGCCAAAGTATTGATCATGGATGAACCTACTTCAGCACTTACATCCAAGGAGATCGATGAGCTGTTTAAGATCATCCACCAGTTAAAGTCGGAGGGTATCGGTATTATCTACATATCCCACCGTCTGGAGGAACTGCAGCACATTGTAGACCGTGTTATCATCATGCGCGATGGAAAATACATTACCCAGATGCCGTATGATATTAACAGGATGGATGAGATCATTGCCAACATGGTAGGACATGAGATCAAGGAGAAATTCCCAAGAGTGTCCTGTGAAAAAGGCAAAAAGATCCTGGAAGTAAAGCATCTGAATGCAGGAAGAATGGTCCGGGACTCACAGCAAATTCCAATGCAGCCTGCGGCTCAGATTCCGTTAGCAAGCCGTGAATTAAGCCTGCCGCAAAAGAATCACCGCCGCCCACACGATCCACAATGTGCAAATGATACTCTTTAGAGAAATAACACCTCTTACCGTCAAACAGGATACCGGCCCATTCATTGTCGCTGGCCGATGTAGAACTGCGAAGAGTAAATGCAACCTTTTCAAAGCCAAACTGTTGAACCAGTTTGGCAGCAACCGATTTATACCCATCTTTACTTAATTTGCCCATTGTAATATCGCTATCATCGGCAATGATGCCAAATACATCCTTGGCATCTTCTTCATTTCCAATATATACGTCTACATGATGGCATAAACGCGTCATGGCGTCGCGAGCCTCGTCCCGGCTCCATAGTTTACTACGGTAATTGATATCGCAGGAAACCTTTGCTCCAGCTCTATGTGCAGCTTCGCATGCTTTTAGGCACGCATCCAGCATATTGTTTCCAAGTGCAGGCGTAATTCCAGTAAAATGGAACCAATCTGCTCCGTCCATAATGGTGTCCCAATCAAACTCTTTGCTGATTGCCTCTTGAATAGATGAATGGGCCCGATCATATAGGCAGACAGATCCTCGCTGTGAGGCACCTTTCTCCAAATAGTAAATACCAACCCGATCACCACCGCGCACAATGTAGGATACATCCACACCAAAGGATCGGAGACAATCGATTGCGGCCTGACCTATCGCATTTGAAGGCAGCTTCGTGACAAAAACTGCCTCATCGCCATAATTGCAGAGAGAAACTGCAACATTGGCTTCCCCACCACCGAAAGTAGCCTCCATCTGATCATTTTGGAATAGCCTCTGGTATCCATGTGGAGATAGCCGCAGCATAATCTCACCAAATGTTATAATTTTAGGCATGCGCTCTACCTTCTTTCACCATCACAATAGACTGCTTGCAGATTTCAGAAATTTCATCCCAGTGGCCTTGTTTTACCAGATCCTCTGCAACCATATAGGACCCGCCACAAGCCGCGACAAAGGAACACGCACTGTATTCTCTCAGATTCTTCAGCGAGATCCCTCCTGTCGGCATGACTTGAAACATAGGGAAAGGGCCATGAAGCGCTTTCATCTTTTTAATCCCGCCAGATGCCTCTGCCGGGAAAAACTTAATAATTGACAGCCCTAGACGATATGCTGCATGACAGTCTGATGCTGTAGAGCACCCAGGAATAACAGGGATTCTCTTTTCTTTGGCATATTCAACTAGCAAGGGATCCATTCCAGGTGTCACGAGAAACTGCGCACCTGCCGCCTGTGCTTCATCGATTTGAGATAGGCTCAGGACTGTGCCAGCCCCAACGAGCATCTCTGGACAATTATTTCGTATCATTCCAATCGCATCGGCTGCACCAGCAGCGCGAAATGTCACTTCCATAATGGGTATTCCACCCGCAATCAGTGCGCGTGCCAACGGAACGGCATCTCGTTGTGGATTTGTTAGTTTAACAACCGGTACAATGCCAATATCTGAAATGCATTTAAATACGTCTTGCATAGTAAACCTCTCGTTCCGTATATCTGTAAATGCAAATAAAAGGCGGGCAGACCGGCCCAAGTATTTGACAGTTCTGCCCGCCGATAAGCGCCGATTAAATATTAAAGCATCGTATCAACATCCAGGGGCGTATACGGAACTCCCTGACTATCAGCCACCTCTTTCTGCGTAATCTTGCCGTTTACCATAATGACGCCAGAGCGAAGCACCGGGTTCCGTTTACATGCCTCTTTCAGGCCGTAATTAGCCGTGTCCTCCACAATGGGGAAAATATAGCGGGAAAACGTTTCGTTAGCCGCATCCGGTACCATGGCGGGGATATTGGTCACACCAACATGCACAATTCCTTCTTCAATAAAATAAGGATCGCTGATAGTCGTATATTTTGCAGTTTCAATAATGCCCTCGCCTTCCAAATCTACAATCACAGATCCTTTGCGCATAGTACGCACCATTTCGCGGGTAACAATGGGAACCTCCAGCCCCGGATAAGAGTAAATGCAGTTGATCAGAATGTCAGCTCGTGCCACTTCAGCCGCGAAGGAAATCTTATCCATATAGCGCAAATCAGTGTGGTGCAAAATATTCCTCAAATACTCCAGTCGTGCGATAGACTTCTCAAATACCACAACCTCAGCGCCCAAGCCCTCTGCTACTTGCGCAGCAGACAGTCCAGCATGTCCGCCACCCAAAATTACGATACGGGCGCGTTTTACGCCAGTAATTGGCACCACACTTACACCGCTGCCGCCATACTGACGCTGGATATACTGTGTACCTAAAATAGGTGCCATACGACCTGCAATCTCACCCATAGGCCGTGTTAAAGCACGACTTCCATCAGGATAACGGGTAACCTCATAAGAGACACCAGTAATGCCTGCCTCCAACAGACGCTTCACTTGTTCCGGCTTGGCAGTGCCTTCTGCCATATGAAACGCTGTGAAAAGCATCTGACCCTTACGGAAAGGCATCTCAAGATCGCCGGGCATTAAATCCTTAAATTTAACGATCATCTCACATGCGTTATATACATCTTCCATTGTCTCCAAGACTTTTGCGCCGACGTTGATATACTCCTCATCCGCAATACCGGCAGGTTCAGCAAGTCCTTTCTGAATATAAACAGTATGCCCCTGCTCTGTCAGTCTGAAAACCCATTTAGGAATGAGGCCAACACGCGTTTCTTTATCCTTCAGCTCTTTAGGAATGCCAATAATCATAAATATAACTCCTTTCATTGTGCAAGAGGTCGGGCGAACCTCAATTGTACTTATATAGGTACAGGTTCTTATATACGTCTATCTGTAGAATATCTATACTCACGAATATTGTCAATAGTTTTTTTCATTTTTATATAAAAAGTACGAGACAATTCCCCCCAAGGAGTTACCTCGTACTTTTTGCACAATTTACTCTTACTATGTTTACCAGATAGACAAATATTACATATAAATTTCACACAAAATCAGCTCTTCATACAAGCAGTCGTTCAATTTCCTGCCGTGCATCTTGGAGCAAAAGTTTAATTCGCTCCCCTTTCTCTTCTGTATAGCGAAAAGTCGGTATGGAAACACTTAAAGCCATTACCGGCATCTCCTCTTTCTCTATCGGAACCGCAATACATTGTACAAACTCAGAATTCTCCTCCTTTTCATATGCAAAACCAGTTTGGCGAACTGTGAGAAGTTGTTTGTAGAGTTCATCCAAGGAAGTAATGGTATGCGGAGTAATTTGCGGTAGCCCATTTGGAAAGCGGCTCTCCAGCTGCTGGTATGTACTCTTTGAAAGTAGCGCCTTCCCCAATGCAGTAGTATTGGCTGGCAACCGTTTACCGGGTGCCGAAAACATGCGTATGGGTTCTGGAGAATCCACTTTCAACAGATAAAGGACATTATCGTCCCGCAATTCCGCTAAATGACAGGACTCTGAGCAGAGATCCACTACTTTGCGCATGATCGCCAACGTCTGCACATAAAAATCGTCATTATTTAAATATGTATTTCCTACCTCAAATAGGCGCCTGCCAATCGTATATTTCATTTGCGCCTGGTCATAGGAAAGATAACCTCCGGCTGCAAGCGTGTGTAAAATGGGAGAAATACTGCTTTTAGGGCATTTAAGAACTGTTGCAACCTGCGTCAAAGAAAAACCATCCTCTACGCCAGAAAATGCGATTAACTCTAGAATCTCCATTACTCGCTGAGTCGAACGATGCCCAATATTTGCCATTTATATTTCACTCCTTATTTCTGAAATAATTCCTATATCCGAATCAATTTTATCCCAAAAGTTAGCAAGTTACAAGAGCAAATATTAATTTCTATGTGCAATTTCTCTTAATATAAAATTGAAATTGTTTTTTTCTATATTACACTTGACAAAGAGCAAAAAACGTTGTATGTTTCTTTTAAGGGCGAATAATTGAACGAGTTCTTATATACGTTCTATTTTTTGAAAAGGAGGACCAAAGATGAAAAAGCAAGCTTCTTTGCTGCTGGCAGGCATGCTGCTAATTACCTCTTTATCTGCATGTGGGGAGTCACCTGAACCCAACACAGGAGAGGAAAACGGCGAGCACAGCAGTATTACTTTGCGCAATTACATGGCTCTTCCGACAACTGATCCTGCAGATACCAATGAGACGGGTGTACTTACCGTCAACGAGCAAATTTATGAGGGGCTTTATGCTTTAAACGAAGCTGAAGGCGGTTATGACAAACTTTTGGCCAAAGAAGTGGAAATCAGTGATGACGGAACCATATATGACATTACTCTTCAGGATGGAGTAAAGTTTCATAATGGCGAAACCATGACATCAGCCGATGTCGTTTTCAGTTACGAGCACTTCATGGCCAATTCCAAGTACAACACTTATACCAATATGATTGTAGATGTGGAAGCTGTAGACGATACGCATGTACGAATCACCCTTGATCGTCCGTATTCCCCCATACTTCATACTTTCTATAAGGTAAAAATCCTTAGCCAGAAAGAGGTAGAGTCACAGGGTGACGAATTTGGCACCGTAGCAAATCTGGCCGGAACCGGGCCGTATAGCTGGGATCTAGACGCCTACAAACCTACCACAAGCTGGACGCTGAATGCTTTTGAGGATTATTGGCAGGGTGCTCCCTCTATCAAAACCATCAATTATGTTGTAATTGAAGATGACGCCGCCGCAGTGATCGCCCTGGAGAATGGAGAAATCGATTGGATGACGGTTCCCCTGGCTAACTGGGACGATATTAAAAATTCCGGCAAATTTGCCACCGATGAACGGCAATCTAATGAGATTTTCTTCCTCTCCATCAACTGGGAGGCCAGCGATATTCTTGCCAATGACAAGGTGCGCGAAGCCATTGCCTACGCAATGGATCGTGAAGCCATGAACCAGATCGTATGCGAAGGCCTGGGCACAGTAACCAACCTATATATTAATCCAAACTATGCTGAGGCTGCGCCGACCGAATGTGATATCACATATCCCCACGATGTAGAAAAGGCCAAGGAGCTTTTGGCGGAAGCCGGCTACCCTAACGGCGTTGATATTGGGGAAATTGTAGTGGCTGCCGGCCGTAATGAAGCATATGCCACTGTGCTCCAAGCTAATTTGGCCGAGGCCGGTATTACTGCAAAACTGACCGCTTTGGAATACGGTGCCGCCGTAGATCGCTCCGCTATTCAAGATTTCGATCTTTATGTAGCCTACGATAGCGGCAATTATGATTTTAATAACTTCCGTCAACAGGCCCACAGCGAATCCGTTGGTATTATGACCATTTCCTTTGTGGGTGATAAGTTCGACTACAAGCATTTTGAGGAGCTCTTTGCCGAAGGCGAACGGCTCACCAATGAAGAAGATCGTCGAGCAGTCTACACAGAGCTCTACAATGAGGTCATGGCAACCTATTGTCAGCTTCCCATGGTAGTCCCTCCCGTCTGCTCCGCCTGGAATCCTGATTTGAATGTGGTTTCTGTTCCCACTTATTATAGAGTGGCTGATTGGAGCTGGTCTTAATACTATTTCACGGAATTGGCAATTTAGTCTGTCCGCACTAAGACAAGCTCTGTATACGGGTGGAAGCTAGCTTCCACCCGTATACAGAGTTCTCTTACCACCTGAAAACCGCACAACAGAAAGTAGGTGTCAAAATGCATCGATATGTTATTAAGCGGCTTTTGTTCCTCATTCCTACCGTGTTGGGTGTCACATTTATTATTTTCTTTGTAATGAGTATCACACCCGGCAACCCAGGCCGCATGATATTGGGGCCTACAGCTCTGCAGGAAGATGTCGATGAAATGAATCATGAACTCGGATATGATCAGCCGCTTATCATACGATACATAAATTACATTAAAAATGCGATAACCGAGGGTGATTTCGGCACTTCATATGCCACAAAACGTCCCGTATTTGAGGAACTATGGCCACGCTTTTTAGTCACGCTTCGCATGGCACTCTTTGTCATGTTGATCTCTGTGGGAATTGGCGTCCCAATAGGTATCTATTCAGCCGTCAAGCAGTATACTTTATGGGATACAATCCCGACCATGATTGCATTTTTCCTTGCTGCAGTACCAAGTTTCGTGGTAGGTATGGTCTTGCTTCTTGTATTTGCCATGAAGCTTAATTGGTTTCCATCCTATGGACTGTCCTCTTTAAAGCACTATATTCTGCCTATTTTAGCCGCATCTATTTGTGAGGTATCTTCTTACCTCCGCTTTACAAAATCTTCTATGCTGGAGGCCATTCGTCAGGATTATGTTCGCACAGCTAGAAGCAAAGGTGTGCCAGAACGCACTGTCATTTGGAAACACGCACTTAAAAATGCATTGCTTCCAGTTGTGACCAGTATTGGGATGCGCTTCGGCATGTTACTTGCTGGTATGGTAACGACAGAACAACTCTTTTCAATTCCCGGAGTAGGCAGCCTGATTGTCGATAGCATTAGCCAGAAGGACGAACCTATGGTAATTGCTTGTGCCATCATGGTATCTATTTGCTTTACTCTGCTAATGTTGCTAGTGGACATCATCTATGCCTTTATTGATCCGCGTATTCGTGCCAAGTATAGTAAAAGAAAGGGGTGGTGAGGCAAATGTCAAAGCAAATGACACTCTCTAATTCACAAGATACCACCTTCAAAAAGCCCAGTCAGTTAAAAGAACTACTGCGTCGGCTTCGAAAAAGCAAGGGGGCCATGGTAGGCCTGACCATCCTAATTTTTATCCTTTTAATTGTTATTTTTGCCGACCTGATTGCCCCCTATGACCTGGCTGTTACACAGGATGCGTACAATAAACTTCAACCGCCCTCTGCCCAACACCTCCTGGGCACAGATTCATATGGCCGTGATGTCCTAGCCCGTCTGGTGCATGGTGCTCGCAATTCTCTTTTTATTGCCCTGCTCGCCAGTTGTACCTCCTGTATCTTTGGAAGCCTTCTAGGGGCAATCGCCGGATACTTCGGGGGCAAAGTCGATATGATCATCATGCGGTGTCTGGATATCTTCATGTCCATCCCAGATCTTCTCTTTACCATGGTAGTTGTGGCCGCTCTCGGCTCTAGTGTTCCCGTTCTCATTATTGCCATGACACTAGCGTATTTTACTAATTATGTCCGTCTGGTGCGTTCTGGCGTGCTCAATCTCTGTGAACAGGAATATGTTGAGGCGGCTCGTGCTGGAGGTTCCAGCGCATTACGTATTATTTTAAGCCATATCATCCCAAATACCTTAGGTATAATCTTAGTAAATATGACTCTGAATGTGTCAAGCCTAGTAATATATCAATCTACTTTGAGCTTTATCGGCTTAAGTTTGCCTAGCCCCACTCCAGAATGGGGCAGCATGCTCTCCGGCGCACGTAACGATATGATGCGGGCACCCTTCCTAGTCATATCCCCGGCCCTTGCAATCGTGTTGACAGCCTTTTCTGTCAACTTGTTAGGCGACGGCCTACGGGATGCCCTGGATCCCAGACTAAAGAACTAGGTTCCGGAAAGGATGTGACATAATGGATAGCAAGGAAAGCATGCTGGAAATTCAAAATCTTCATGTCGTATATAAAACTGATTTGGAAACTGTATATGCGGTCAACGGTCTTACCTTTTCCCTGCAAAAGGGACAAACCTTAGGCCTTGTAGGGGAGACGGGCGCAGGTAAAACAACTTTGGCGCTCACCATAATGGGACTGTTGCCCGAACGAACAGGGAAAGTTACTCAGGGCGCTGTGCGCTTTGAGGGCGAAGACCTGATTCATTTATCAGAAAAAAATATGAGACATGTCCGAGGCAATAAAATTGCTATGATTTTTCAGGACCCAATGACATCCTTAAATCCCGTTCTTACTGTGGGAGAGCAAATTGCCGAAGCGCTAATAGTTCATAACGAAGCAGGCCTAACCAAAGCAGAAATTGATGCACGCGTGGATGAAACCCTGCGCATGGTAGGTATTCCTCCTGCAAGGAAAAACGAATATCCCCATCAGTTTTCCGGCGGTATGCGCCAACGGGTCATGATTGCCATCGCGCTCTCCTGTGAACCAGATCTGCTGATTGCAGATGAACCTACCACCGCGTTGGATGTAACAATTCAAGCGCAGGTACTTCTGATGATCCGGAATCTTCGGGATCGTCTTGGAACTTCACTGATTATGATAACCCATGATCTCGGCATCGTAGCCCAGACCTGCGACAACGTAGCCGTGATGTACGCTGGCGAAATTATTGAAATAGGCAGTGCAGAAGATATTTTCACAAAAAGCAAGCACCATCCCTATACAGACGGATTATTTGGCTCCTTGCCAAACCTTAAATCTAAGACAAGACGGCTGACTCCAATTGCCGGTTTGATGCCGGATCCCACCGCTCTCCCCAAAGGCTGCAAATTTGCCCCCCGGTGTTCAAAATGTATGGAAATATGCAAAGAGATACCTCCCAAATTTTATACCGCAAATGGTCACTCCATCCGCTGCCACCTATACAGAAGCACAAAGGAGGTCTAACATAATGGCAGATGTTCAAGCTCCTTTGATTGAAACACGCGCATTAAAAAAATATTTTCCTGTAGGAGATCACTCCCAACTTCATGCGGTTGATGGCATCAATCTCAAGATTTATCCCGGGGAAACTTTAGGTGTAGTGGGCGAATCCGGATGCGGTAAAAGTACGCTTGGGCGGACCATTCTCCGGCTTCAAGAACCAACCGATGGTCAGATTTTATACGATGGAAAAGACATTACCAAATATAATCGTCGCCAGATGAAGCAAATGCGGCAAAACATGCAGTTAATTTTTCAAGACCCCTACGCCAGTCTGGATCCAAGAAAGTCTGTGGTAGAAATCATTGCAGAGTACATGATTATCAACCGCACCTATCCATCCAAGAAAGAAATTTACAATTACGCTGCACATCTGATGGATATCGTTGGTCTGGCTCGACGTTATGCTAATGCCTATCCGCATGAATTGGATGGTGGCAGGCGGCAACGCATCGGAATTGCGAGGGCACTTTCATTGCACCCCAAATTTATCGTCTGCGATGAGCCAGTTTCAGCGTTAGATGTTTCCATTCAGGCTCAGATTTTGAATCTTCTAATGGACTTGCAGGATGAGATGAACCTTACCTATATGTTTGTTACACATGATCTTAGTGTTGTCAAACACATTTCCAACCATATTATGGTCATGTATTTGGGGCAATGTCTGGAATTGTCCACTTCAGACGAACTATTTAAGCGTCCTCTTCATCCTTACACACAGGCATTGCTTTCCGCCATTCCAGAACCGGATATCTCTATGCGCAACAAAGAAATTAAGGTCATTCAGGGTGAAGTAGTCAGCCCGGTAGACCCCAAACCCGGTTGCCGTTTTGCGGCTCGATGTGAGTTTTGCACTGAGCTGTGTACCAAAGATGATCCTCCATTGTTGGAAGTATCCCCCGGGCATCACGTCGCTTGTCACCTACTGGCGCCAAAGTAACAATTTCAGGAAGGCATGCCGCAGTATGCGGTACGCCTTCCTGCTTTTTCTGTACAATGCAGGCAGGAAAAGGCGACACCCAATAAAGGCACCAGAGCGGCAGGCGGTGTGTTCAGCCCTTCGGCGAGATGTACAGGCGGTTGTCCTTCAATAACCGAGAAACCAACTGAACTAGTTTTCTGGCAGTGGAAGCGGGCGCGCGTTTATGCTGGTACTTGTTGACCCCTTTGAATTTAAGGTTGTAGTAGCGCCGGGACTCGGAGTCGCGCCTTCTCACAGAATTAGCGGCTTCCAGCAAGCAGTAGCAGTGGTAGCGGTTTTCGGATTTAATCTTTTTGGAATATTCGGCTTTAAACTTGCCTAGCTAGTCTTTGTGCCAGACGAGGTTGGCAAACTCGGCAACAGAGTCTCGAGAATTAAAATGGCAGATATCTCCGATTGCAACGATGATGCTGGGCGGAGCAGCCCCTGCCAATGCCTGGAGATGGAGGCCAGAGTATACAGAATAGTCTCAAACTTTTGTTTAATGGTTCCCACAAAACATTGACTTGCTCTTTCAATGCTCGCATGTCGACAATTAAAACGGACATGGCCGACTTACAGTATCGTTCACAGTCCTGGGCATTCATAAGGCCCTCCTTGCTGACCTGGAGCCTACGCCCCAACAGGTTCCCTTTACGCTGTCCCAACACCGGCCCCTTGGCCGGAGCGGAGATTACCCAGTTCTACATTACCAGCCGGACAGCCGGCTTTTCCGCCCAGCCTTAGAATCGAAGGGCTTCTCTAAGGTTTCTTTAGCATCCAGCGAGTCCCGACGGGTGACTATCCTTTGGATGAACACGCCTTCCGCTATTTTAATGTTAAAACCAGCCACTGGGAGGTAGAGGGAGGCGCCGCCTACAAGGTGATGGCGGAGGCATCCCGCACCGATATACGGTTCAGCAGCCCCATTGCTATAAAGGAGGCCGACACCACCTATGATCTGTCCGTCCTGCCCTATCATGTCGCGGAGTAGATCCGCCAAGTTACCTACTAGGAATTCACTGCCCCGCTGGGCCGACCTCTCATCAGGTTGGGCCGCGACGCGCCACTCACCGAAAACGGCAACCTTTCCCCATCTCCTTTATGCAAAAGGATAGGTGGTACAACGGGTATGCCGGATCCTCCGGCACCAGGTGGAAAGAGTCGTCTTAGCTGAGAATCTAGATCTCAACCCCCTGTTCCATTTGGGCATTTCCTTCCGGGCGGTAGTCAGGATGACGGCTGGCATGGTGGATATGGGCATGTGCGGGCCCTGCTGGAAATTTTCAGCGGCCATTTTGGTGGGGGACGGCCCATTTGTTGTGGATCTGGCTTCGGATACACCAGCTGATCGGAACCCACCCCAATCTGTGGGAGTTTATCCTCTTCAACCTGCTGTCAAACTGTGCCACTATCACCAACTCTGTCGTGATGTGGCTGTGTACGGGCTTCCAGCTTGTCCCCCTGAGCCCCGATACCTTCCAATCTCTCTTTTTCAACTACACCGACGCGGAGAGTGACCTGGGCCTGTGCGGCTTCCTGAGTTTCCTTGTGGCAACCTCCGCCACACAGGCGGTCAACTTCTTCGTCCAGAAAAACCTTGTGTTCCGCTCCAATGCACAGTTTCGCCAAGCGATACCTAAATACATTCTGCTGGCAGTGGTGCTGGTGCTGATCTCCGCCGCCCTGCCGGCCTACAGCCAAGCGTTCCTGCTTTGCCTGGGACTTTCACAAGTGCTGGTCCCCACCGCGGCCAACCTGATGAACATTGTGGTGCAGGTCGTGTTGAGCTACCCCACCATGAAGTTCTGGATTATGCCAGCGGACAAGGGAAGAGTAGGCACATAGGACATTTCTTTGTTTATATCCGGCGCAATTTCTGAGGTCGGGTCGCTGTCTTGACCCAAATTCTGACCCAGAACAGGAAAATTCCCGGCGGAGCGGAGAGGGTATGACATCCTGGATTTGGAAGGTTCCTGGAATAAAAATGGGCAGAAAGCGCCGGAAATCAACGGATTGAACCGCCCACAGCAGCTCATAACCCGGAGGTCGGTGGTTCAAATCCATCCCCCGCAACCATAAAGCCACACCAATCTGGATATTTTGAGCGGAACGCTTAGAGTATCAGAGGGTGTGGCTTTTTTATTTTCCTGAAATTTGCGTTCTGGAAAAAAGATATTTTCGAGGTTTATGGAGCCACAGAAGGACATTGCCCTCCCGGATTGCTCCATAAAATACCGGTTAACCCTCCCCTGCGCCCTTTTTCAGCCTCAAAGGCCGCCAAATGGAGGAAAAAATATATACAAAAAGTAGTGCGTCGGTTTGTTGGTTTCGCAACCATCAGACCGGCGCTTTTTTGTTGCCCGGGAAGTTCAAAAAGGGCGCACACTTTTGTGTCTGCTTTGCTGAATAGATTTTTGTAGAGATGATGGTATGGTGAAATTCCCGGGCAGGGGTACAGAACGATAATCGAAAAAGGGCGCTGAGTCCAAAGGAGGAATATGAATATGACCCCCAAAACCTATTTCGAAGAGCTGTCCTATGCCCTGCGGCGGAAGGAATTGCTGCCCCGGGCAACGGAAGAGGATGGGCTGCTGCCGGTAGAGTGGAACGGCCGCCCCCTGTGCCGGATTACAGAAAGCGGTGCCGTCCGATATGACCCGACCTGGGTGGTCACCGATCAGGCGAAGGTTGCCCTGGCCGAGGCCGCAAAGGCGGCAGGGACAGTGATGGAGTATATGGCCTTGCTTGAGTCGGCACCGCTACTGAAGGCAGAGTACCTGGAGGCCGGCTATCGGGTGCTGGCAGATTTCAACGGCGTTGTGCTGGCCGGGAAGGAGACGTTGCTGGGGGCCCAATTTGCCACCTGGGCCTGGGGCTATGACCGGAAGGGACTTAACAATGGCCACTACTACAGGGAGGACTATCAGGGCGCCAAGGAGGACTTCGCCCTCCGCGCCGGGCTGGTGACCAGGGAACGGGTCTTTGACCAGGAGCAGCTGGAGGGGCTGCGCCAGGCGGTGCAGGGCTTCCTCTATGGAGAGGGCCCCGCCTCCTACCAGCAGGAGTTCCAATGCCGGCGCCTCCTGGATCAGATCACAGCCCAGCTGCCGGAAAGAACCCAGGATCAGATGCAGAGCGAAAGTCAGAAGCTTGGACAGTCCATATGAGGGCGGTGCCAAATCAGGCTCCGCTTTTTTCTATACAGAAATTGTTGGTATCGCTTGGTTTGCGGCATTTTTTTCGTTACGTATGGTGATAGCTTTATCCCGCAAAAGCGGGTATTGTTGTGGTCAGAAGCCCACCAAAAAATAACGAGGAGGACACACGTATGAAACAGATTGAGAAGCATCCCGCACCGGAGAAGCTGCTTCAACAGATAACTGAGGCGGCAATCAATGCCCTGGCGCTGGGCGGGCCGGACAAGATTGGGGATGAGGCTCCTATGGAGGCAGGCGTGAAGCTGATCGCCAAAGCCTGGGGCCTGCCCCAGGAGAGCCAGCAGGCCAGCCTGGAGCTGATTGAAAGAGAACGGCAGCTTCTGCGCAGCGGGAGCAGCGAGGACGCTCTGCCCAACAGCGAACTGCTGAAGCCTTACGACGGCAAGATGATTGCCGAACTGCTCTGGGGCCTGTTTGAGACGACGGCCAGGCTGGAGGATGCCCAAGACCGGGCGGCGATGCACAAGCTGGCCCTTCTCATGGCGGAAAGCCTGAACCTGGACAGTTGGATCGCAGAGTGCGGGCTATCCAAGCCCTAAGACGGAAGCATACAGGAGGGGGCTGTCCTTGGACGGCCCCTTCGACTTTGCGCAAAGAAGGATCGTTTGCTTCGGCTGAAGTGGAAAGGCCGCCCTGTCCCAGAGCGAAGCTAACTACCGGCGGCAGCGCAACATCTAATAGAAAGTAGGGAGCAAATCTTGAACCGTCCATGTGAGGGCAGCGCCAAATCAGGCGCCGCCTTTTTCTATGCCCAGATTTTATTTCATTTCTGCGCCCACAAGTCGTACGCCCCGGAGCACCCGGCGGAACCGCCGCCCAGGCCGGTATGCACCCGCTCCCCCCTCTGCGTGGGCTGCCCCTACCCCGCCAACGGCTTCCTCTGCTGGGGGAAGGATGGGACGTGCCTGCGCTCGGAGATGCGGCGGTTCAATGCCCCAAACAGGAGGGCAGAACAAGAAGGCGAGGAGGAGATTCACACAGATGGATCTATGTAACAGCCGCTTCCCCCTGTGGCCGGCCACCCTCGGGGAGGCCAGCCTGTTCTATTCAAATGACCAGGCGGACAGGGTACTGGGTACAGTGGGCCATGTCCGGATAGACTTTGGCTCCAGTGGCAATGGGTTTTATCACACCTGGTGGCCCCACAATGGGGATCAGTTCAACACGCCGGAGTTCAAGGAGGCCCTGCAGCAGTTTGTGGACGCCGTGCGGGAGGATGGGCCGTTGAAGGATCTGCCCTCTATGGGCCAATTCTGCCGGCAGAACGGCGGGGCCATCACGGAGGACGGTCGGAGTTATGGGTATCTGGCAGAGATGGGCAGCTACCGTTTCTGCCTCCGGTGCACTCCCAGCCCCGGGGAATACCAGTGCTATCTTTACTGCTATGACCTGCGCCAGCAGACACTGGACAGGCCGGTGGGCCGGGTGTCCTTTGCCAACGGCGAACACATGGAGTTCACAGCCCCGCAGGATTACCTCCGGACCATCCGGGAGGAGCTGCCCACAAAGGATGGGACCGGCTTCCGCTTTGAGACCCTGACGGATGACCCGGCGGTGCGCAAGGCGGTGGACGATATGGTCTATGACCTGTATGGGGAGGAGAACCCCAGGCCGCTGGAGGATTACGTGTCTCGCCAGGGGCCGGAGATGGGAGGGCAGCAGATGTGACCACACAGAACAGACAGCCGGTGCTGCGCTGTGTCCTGAGCAACGCGGCGCACCCGGAGTATGGCCAGGTGACCATCCCCTTCCCCATCCCCGTCATGGAATATGAGCGCACCCTGGAACTTCTAGCCGCTATGGAACTGGGAGCCCGCCTGAAACGGGACTGCCGGGTGGACGAGCTGGAGAGCGGCTTCCCCATCCTTAAACGCCTGGAGAAGGTGGGCGCCAATCTGGACGAGCTGGACTACCTGGCCCGGCGGCTGGACAGCTTTGACGACTATGAGGCCGCCCAGTTCCAGGCTATGGCGGTCAGGCTGGGTACGTTTGATATGACGGACTTTATCAATCTTACCTTCTGCTGCCAGCAGGCCACGGTAATTACAAGCTTCTCAGATCTAGAGGACATCGGAAAGGCGCACATCCTAACGCTCCATGGTGGCCACATGCCCGTGGACGAGTTGGAACAGGTAGACGGCAGGGCAGAGGCCCTGGAGTTGATCCTAAACGAGCACGGTACCGTAACCCCCTATGGGGTGGTCTATGATAACGGTATGGAGCTGGAACAGCTCTACACGGAGGGCGGTCCCTTCCCGGACTATCTTGACCGGGAGTTCGTCATACTCCTGGAGGCATCCTCCGGCGAGGGGCAGAGCACTCTGCTGATCCTGCCGGACAGCCCGGCCAGGCTGGAACGTCTCCTGTGCCGCACCGGTATACGGGACAGCCCCCAGGTACACTCCAGGGTAGCGGACAGCACCCTGCCCGACGAGGTCATCCGCAGCATTCCGGCGGAGCGCCTGTCCATCAATGGCCTCAACCGGCTGTGCCGGGCGGCGGAGCGGATTGCACCGGAGGATTTGAAGACCCTGGTACAACTGCTGACCGACAAAAATCAGCCTAGCCAGGGGCCATCCCTGGGCGGGCTATCCATGTGAACCGAGGGGAGAGAATATGCAGAAAACAGAATTTATCCGGCAGCTCAATGAACTGGTTCCCAGGCCGGATCCCGTCACCACCGAGGCACTGTACCGCTTTGACCGGGAGTGTGCGGAGACGGAGTACATCGATATGCTCACTGCCCTGCGGGTGGTGGCGCGGAATTTCAGCGAGGAAACCCTCCAGGGCGCCTATGAGATCATCCAGCACCAAAACGCCGCCCTGCCCAGCGAGCTGTTCGCCGCTGCCGTCTACCTTCAGGCCGGGCGCACACCGGCAGAGGTGTCCGGCCTGGCCAAGGAGGGCCGGCTTATGGGCTTCTTTGGCCCGGAGCGGCCGGAGGAGCTCAGCCGGATTGCAACCTGCACCATTGCGGAGTCCGGGCAGGAGCAGCGGTTTTACACCATGGACTTTGGGCGGTTCAATCCGCAGCATGCCTTGAAGCGGGCCATCACATACGGCCGGGAAACAGGCATATCCGCCACCCAGGCCATGGCCCGCCTCACCATGGATCAACCGGAGTTTGCCGAAAAGCCCGGCGGGCCCCACTATATCCTGGACGGCCTGGGCTCAGAGCTCACCGAGGCGTTGTTCCAGCTCTCGCCGGCCTGCCCTGCCGTGGCTGCCCATATCACCTGCAATGCAGACCTGGGTATCACAGAGATAGCTTATCATCCCCTGTGGCTGGAGCGAAGCCAGAGTCAGGCGGCCATCCAGCAGATGTGAAAAAACTGCTGGATATTACGGGCACACTGTGGTATGTTGTGTGCTTACCAGAAGAAAGGGCGGGAAAGCTATGAACCATCAGAGAAAACAGAGCATGCGCAAGAACCCCGTTGAAGGCCGGCTTCCATTTGGGGAGCTGGCCTTTTCTATTCAGATGATACTTGCGGCAAAATGAAGGGAGGCAGATCATCATGCAGGATGTATCGAAGGAGTGGCTGGATTTCCGGCGGAATCAGTTCCCCGCGGGCAGCCGGATCCAGACGTGGGAGCTGGATGATCCCAGGAACACGCTGAAGGAGGCCAGAAAGCTGGATTACATCGATGACTCGGGCCGGTTCCACGTCCGGCACAGCGACGGAGGTGAGTGCGTCCTGACCCTTGGGGAGGAGATGTTCTTCGTCCACCCGCCTGAGTCCACCCAGCTCAAGCTGTACATGCCCCTCACCGCCAGCTTCTATGCCCGGAATGAGTGGGGAGATTGGGATGAGACGGGTGAGGAATGGGACGGCAGAACGCTTCTGGATTATGAGGACAGGATCCTGGGTTCATGGTGTGGAACCGGGTGCCGGAGGAGGCGGGGCGGGGCCTCATGCTCTGGTGCGACAAGGAGTTCCTGGACGTCAAGGTGCGCTCCGCCGTGTTTACGGCAGAGGCCAGAGGCGGCAGGCTGTGGGGCGTGGCGGAGTGCCAGGTCGTCGGCCAGCTCTCTCCGGAGGAGCTAACAAGCCTGAAGGACTATCTCACCGGCCAGGCTGCGGACGGCGTTGGCGAGGGCCTGGAGCAGCAGGCAATCCGTGTGGACGGCGGGGAGCTCTATGTCCACCTGTGGCAGCCGGAGGGCTGGAGCATCCAGACGGAGGCAGAGCAGTTCGGGCTGACACAGATCCAGGAACCGCCCGATGACGTGGTCCCCACCGAAGCCCAGCACAACAGGTTCGGTGGGGAGAGGAGTTCCGGCGAAATGAGTGAGCCTTGCCCACAGGGCGAGGCGAAGGGTATGGAGCGCGGAATGACGATGGGAGGGATGAGCTTGTGAGTGTTCCCGTGCTGACCCACCGCAGGGATCTGAGGAAAGGGGATCTTGTGTTTCCGGAGGAGATCCTGCCCATTGGCGACATGCTGGATGTTCAACTCGACTGTGTCAGCAAAGAAGTTCAGCAGGAGGTGTTTGGCCCGGAGTTGGATCCCAGTCCACTGTGTGACTGGCTGAACCTCCATACTGCCTATGATTTTGCGCTTCAGGATGTGGTGGACCACATAGATATAACCCTCTGCCGGAATTTTGGAGAGGAGGAGCACCCATTCACGTATCCGCTCAACAGGGCGGAGCGGGACGTCCTGCGCGGGGAGATGGAGGCCTGCTGCCAGCTCCGTACCGGTCGCACACTAGCACAGCATTACAACCATCTGCTGGTGCAGGAGGAGGTGGAGCCGCCGGAGCTCACGGCTGGGAAGCGCCGCATCCCCGTGGACAAGGTGAGTTTTGCGGATGAGCTCTCAGAGTGCGGTGGGCTGCTCCAGTTCTATATGCCGGTGACCTTTGACCCGGACGCGGTCTTTGGCACCCACGTGGCGACCGCGGAAAACGACGACTGGCTCAACGTGTACGCCGCCTATGACCTGAACACCGGCAAGCCGTGCTCTGCACTGGATGTTATCCTGGTGTGCGGGGACAGCAGCGAGTTCACCTTCCGGTATCCGCTGGCCAAGCAGGAGCAGGCCGCGCTGCTGGAAAAGATGGACGCCTACTGCCTGGAACAGACCGGCATGGCGCTGGCAGATTTCCGGGCCCGGTATCTGGTGGAGGAACCGCAGCCCCGCCAGGCCCCCAGCCTGGCCCAGCTGTGAGCACGCCGTCGGCCCCGTGTGCGCCCTGTGTGACGGGTTCAGGCGGAGGGCGGGCCAGGGCCCCGCCCAGCCAGAAAACTGCCCCGTTGGGGCCAGTTTCGCCCCGGTTTGGGGCGTTCGATTTTAGTACGAGGATAAAGGGAGGTGGTCGCAAGTGCCCACCTCCCAGCCACAAAGCCCCTCAGTGCGGGACATTTCCGGCTTCCGCGGAAGGTGCACCTTTTTGCCACAGTCGGCAGTTCTAGGTGGTCGTCAGTTTGAGAAGTCCAGTGTTCCCAGCCGATTCCGGCCTTTTTGACCGTCGCTGTGGGGATATTGGGGCCGGGGACGATTTTTCCCCGCGCGCCTCAGATCCTGCGCCGCATAAAACAAAGAAGAAGATCTCAACGAACCACAAATGCGATGACGTTGACAATGAGAAAATTTTTCGCAAGAGCCTGTCCGCAAATGTAAATTGTTTGATAACTCTGCACCGTTGACCTGGCTATTTTGCCTCTTCTGTGGTATGTTGTGTTGCTGCAAAGGAGGCGATCACCATGGCAAAGAAACGGGCCAACGGCGAAGGGAATATCCGAAAGCGGAAGGACGACCGGTGGGAGGGGCGGTACACCGCCGGATACGACGCCAAGACCGGCAGGCGGATCATCAGGAACGTGCTGGGCAGGACACAGGCGGAGGTCAATGAAAAACTCAAGAGGGCGCTGGAGGAGACCAACGGTCTGGACGTCAGCAAAACGGCGGATGAGTACACCGTGGCAAGCTGGCTACGCACCTGGTATGAGCTCTACGCCAAGCCCAATATCCGCACCGCCATAGCCAACCGCTACGAGCTGATCATTGAGCACTACACTATCCCCCGCATCGGCAGCGTCAAACTGAAGGAGCTGACCACCCGGCACCTGCAAAAGCTCTACAAGGAGTTGTTGGAGAGTGGCAGAATACACATCGGAAAGAACCAGGACAAGAGCCTGAGCACCACCACTGTGCGCAGCGTCCATCTGATGCTCCACTGTGCCCTGGACAGGGCTGTGAAGGAGCGGCTGATCCAGCGAAACCCCAGCGAGGACTGTATTGTGCCCAAGCCCCGGAAACTGGACATAAAGATCCTGCCGCCGGAGCACATCCACGCCTACCTGGAGGCCGCCCAAGCGCGAGGGCTCCTCGGTAGTCAACCTACATAAGAAGATCCTGAAGGACGCCGGACTGGAGCATATCAGCTTCCATGATCTCCGTCACACCTTCGCCACCACAGCCCTCCAGAACGGCGTGGACGTCAAAACCGTGTCCTCCATGCCGGGGCACTACGATGCCGGGTTCACCCTGCGCACCTACACCCACGCCACGCAGCAGAAGCAGGACGAGGCCGCCCAGACTATGGGCAGCGTCCTGGGACAGGTTATATAACCGTGTGAGTAGCAGCAAAAACCGGACGGGAAGACAGATCTTCCCGTCCGGTGCTTTTTTGTCCTTTCCGACCGTTTCGGCGTGTGGGTCACGGTGTGGGTCAGGATTTTTGACCCGCACCGTAAAACAACTTTTTGCAACAAAAAAATCCCCAAAAACCGAAGTTTTCGGGGATTTCTGGAGCTGCTATCCGGATTTGAACCGGAGACCTCATCCTTACCAAGGATGTGCTCTACCTACTGAGCTACAGCAGC
>OGXS01001054.1_pt1 | contig 20628 bp, 16 predicted proteins | sample 1576371 | NCBI WGS metagenome assembly OGXS01 (sample SAMEA3541475, study PRJEB24748) | human gut metagenome | biome: human gut; feature: human-associated habitat; material: faeces | place: China | collected 2012
GGGATCCCTCATATTGTGCAGGGATCTCTACCCGCTCAAAATGCAGGGAACGAAACACTGCGTCCGTTTTCTGAAGATGATCTGGCGCGGCAAAATATGCGCCATAGACAAACTGTTCATCCTGCACACCCTTTACAAAGACGGCGTCCAGTTCTCCCAAAAGATATTTCTCCAGTTTCTGATACTGGTCATCCGTCACCTTCAGCAGTCCATAATCGCTAAGGAGGATATCCGTCTCCGTATGCATTACGATCTTGCCGTCATCAATCATGTACACATCGTCGCATAGCCCTTCCAGATCGCTGGAGATATGCGAACTGATCAGTATCGCCCTTTCGTCCTGCTCCATATATTCCCGCAGAAGATCCAGCAGTTCATCTCTTGCTATGACATCCAGGCCCGCGGTAGGCTCATCCAGGATCAGCAGTTTCGCTTCATGGGATATAGCAGCCAGCACCTGCAGTTTCCGCTTCATACCGGTTGAAAACTCTTTTATTTTCTTGTCCAGTGGAAGTCTGAATTTTTTACATTTCCTCAGGAACTCCTCCTCGCGAAAATTCCCATACATATTGCGAAGCATGCTTATCAGATCCTTGATCGTGAGATAGCCGCTGAATCCGGAATCCGACAAGACCACTCCGATCTGCTCCCGATCGCTTATGCTAAGTTTCTCTACCGGCTTTCCAAATACCTCAATCTTGCCTCCATCCGGATAGATCAGCCCAAGAATGGCTTTAAATGTCGTACTCTTGCCTGCCCCGTTCTTCCCGATCAGGCCGGTTACACATCCTGCCTGTACCTCCAAAGAGCACTCCAGGCTGAATTCGCCATAATGCTTTTTTACATTCTCTAATCTTAACATGACACTAATCCTCCAAAACGATATTAAATAATTCCGTAATCTCCTGGTTACTCATTCCACAGCTTCTGCCTTTTCGGATGGCCTTTTCCAAATCAGCTTCTACTTCCTTCTTCTTCTCCTCAAGCATCAAGTTCTGATTGGCACAGGCTACGAAACTTCCCTTGCCATGTACCGTATTGACAAATCCTTCCTGCTCGAGGGCATCGTATGCCTTTTTGACGGTCAGTGCACTGACCTTAAGATCTTTAGCTAAAGTACGAACTGATGGGAGCATCGTCTCTTCCGTTAATTCCCCATGCATGATCTTCTCTTTCGTCTGTTCTACAATCTGTTCATAGATTGGCTGCATGGAGGAATGGTTGATAATCAACTTCATTTTACCCCTCCTTCGTTATAAACAGTATATAACAGTAGTTAACTGTTGTCAACTGTTTTATGGTGTTTATTCTTATAAATTTTTTTGCAAAAAAAGGCCAGCTGAATCCAGCTGGCTCTTCCTCTTTCTTCTGTTTTTGGCTGCTGCTAGAATACTACCATCAGCAGCATCTTAAACCTCTCCTCCCCGTAGACCGCATGAGGCTTCCTGGCTGGCATGACGATGCTCTGCCCGGCTTCTAGGATATGCTCCCTGCCATCAATCGTAAAGCGCCCGGCACCCTCCAGCACGGTAACCATAGCGTCTCCGCCGGATTCGTGGGTGCTGATCTCCTCATCCTTTTCAAAAGCGAACAAGGTCACGCTTACCGCGCTATTTTGCACCAGCGTTTTGCTGACTACCTGTCCCTCCTGATACGCTACTAGATTTTTCAGTTCCAATATCTCTTCCTTATCAATATTCTTATATCCTGCCATTGTCTGTCCCTTTCTTGTGATATTTTTAACGGGACACGTAACAAAATTGCATTTTGTTACGTGTCCCGTTATTTCCTTAACAAATTCTGCAGATCCATCCTTCCGGCGCCTCGATCTGGCCCATCTGGATTCCTGTCAGCGTCTCATACAGTTTCTTCGTGACCGGTCCCATCTCTTCCATTCCGCTGGGGAAGCAGATCTCCCTGCCATGGTCCACGACCTTTCCTACCGGCGAGATGACCGCTGCCGTGCCGCACAAGCCGCATTCCGCAAACTCTTCCAACTCGGCCAAAGGCACTTCCCGCTCCTCAACTTCAAGCCCCAGATAGTGCTCCGCCACGTACATCAGGGACCGCCTGGTGATGGACGGAAGAATCGTGTCGGACTTCGGCGTTACCACCTTGTGATCCTTCGTCACGAAGAGGAAGTTGGCACCGCCAGACTCCTCAACATAGGTGTGAGTCATGGGGTCGAGGAACATGTTGTCGGCGAAGCCCTCGGCATGTGCCTGGACGCTGGGATACAAGCTCATGGCATAGTTGAGGCCGGCCTTGATGGCGCCGGTGCCATGAGGCGCTGCGCGATCGTATTCGGGAACCTTCACGGCCACGGGCTTAACGCCACCGGAATAGTACGGGCCCACGGGCGTCACGAGGATGCGGAACTGGTACTCATCTGCCGGCGCAACGCCGATGACCTCGCCCGTTGCCACCATGAACGGACGAACGTAGAGCGTAGCGCCCGAGCCGAACGGCGGCACCCACGCCTCGTTGGCCTTGACGACCATCTTAACGGCCTCGATAAACTTGTCCTCCGGGAAGGGCGGCATCACGATGCGGCGGGCGGAGTCGGCCATGCGGGAGGCGTTGAGGTCCGGGCGGAAGCAGACGATGTCGCCGTCTTTGGTGGTATAGGCCTTGAGACCCTCGAAGACCTCCTGGCAGTAATGGAAGATGCCCGCGCACTCGGAGAGTGTAAGCGTGTGATCGGTGGTGAGGCCGCCCTCCTCCCAAGCGCCGTCCTTGTAGTTGCAGACGTAGCTGTAGTCCGTGGGCTGATAGGCGAAGCCGAGGCTACCCCAGTCGATATCCTTCTTCTCTGCTGCCATGGGTGCTCCCCTCGTATCGATACGTTGAACCGTGCGCAAACGCAGAGCGCAATCGCGTGCCCTTTATGGTACTCCGTTCACACGCGTCACCGAGAGGTTTCTTGCTTATGAGCGATTTGTTAACGGATGGCGCAGCGAGGGGCGCGGACCTGGGGGCCATCTGTTAACGGACGCCGTGGCAAGAGAGCATGTGCCCTAGGAAAACACTCAGCTTTTGGAGAACCACCTCCTCGAATGAGGTCACCTCGTGAAGGGCGCCGGCCCCGTTTCTTAATCCTAGTAATTCGCTATACTTAGCCGAAAACACTCGGGCGCCCAGGCTTCGCGCCGCCCGCCCCGAGCCGCCGGCCGAACATGGGACAGGCCCTGCCGCAGCGCCCCATCTCGCCCGCACGCCCGCCATCATGCCAAAAGGGGCAACTATGAGCTTTATCGACACCATTCGCGAAGATATCGGCACCGTTAAGACGCACGACCCCGCCGCCCAAAGCGACTTCGTGATCTTCCTCTCCTACCCCGGCCTTCATGCCAAGTGGATGCACACGCCCGAGCACTGGCTGTGGAACCACGGGGCGCGCGGCCCCGCGCGCGTGCTGAGCCAGGTCACGCGTTTTTTCACCGGCGTCGAGATTCACCCTGCAGCGCAGCTAGGGCGTCGTTTCTTCATCGACCACGCCATGGGCGTCGTCATCGGCGAGACCACCGTGGTGGGCGATGACTGCGTGCTCTACCAGGGCGTCACGCTTGGCGGAACGGGCAAGGAGTGCGGCAAGCGCCACCCGACGCTTGGCAACAACGTCACGGTGGGCGCCGGCGCCAAGGTTCTCGGCAACATCCAGATCGGCGACAACGTCAAGGTGGGCGGTAATTCCGTCGTGGTAAAAGACGTGCCCGAGAACTGCACCGTCGTAGGCATTCCCGGCCGCGTGGTGCGGCGCAACGGCTGCCGCATCGTCGAGGAGACCTATAACCGCGACAAGCACCGCGAGAACATGCCCGACCCGGTCGAGGAGCAGTCGCGCCTGAACCGCGAGGGCATTCGCAAGAACCATCGGCGCATCAGCGAGCTTGAGCAGCAGGTGGCCGACATGGAACGCCAGCTCGCCGAGCTTACCGAGCTTGTCAATCAGTTCGTTCAGCAACAGCAGAAGAGATAGAGATGGTCGGGCCGGTTCCCATCCGACATGAAAATGGCCCAGCTGGGACGCAGTAAAAAAAGTTCGAGGCTCGAGTCGGAAGATTTTTCGCGACCCACCGAGTAAGCGCCTCGCTCACATTGGCGCGACCTGCGGTTTTGGCAACGCGTAAGCGGGGTCTACTCGGCTTGTCCGCAAAAACCTTCCGACTCGAGCCTCGAACTTCTCCGCAACGTTCAAAAACGCCCAAAACAGCAGGGGCCGGCCCCAAGGCCAGCCCCAAAACCCGCGAAAATCCCTACGAGGAGCTCTTGCTAGTTGCGCTCGGCGAGGTTGATGCCGTTCGCCCAACCCCAGCGCGGGGTCACCGTCGTGCCGTAGAAGCTGATCCAGTAGTCGAGGTCCTGCGTCTCGATGTTGCCCACGTTATGCATGACCCTGTTATCGCCAATGTAGATGCCAATATGCCCGTAGATGCGCCCGGCCGAGGTACGGCTGTGCGTTGACACGGCAATGAGCATACCCACCTGCAAGTTCGCCTTGCTCGAGCTTGTGCACCAGGCGTTATACATGTCGTTCGCGTTGCCTCGCACGCGGCTAAAGCCCGCGTTTTGCATCACCTGGGAGACCCACAGCGCACAATAGCCGCTACCCGGAGACGGCGTATAGTAGCACGAGTTGACGACGCGCTTCTGCGCCCCGCTCGCCGCGCTGTAATCCTGACCGCTTCCGCGCTCGGGCAGAGCCGGCGGATTGGGGTTCTGCGACGCCGCGGCTTCCTGGCGCCTGCGCTCCTCCTCGGCCTCGGCCTGTGCGGCGGCGAGAATCTCCGCATCGCGCTGAGCGATGAGGTCTTTGACCTCGCTATCGAGGTTGTTCAGAAGCTCCTGCGTCTCCTGCTGCTTGGCCTGCATCTGCGACAGCTGCTCGGCCTGCTGGGTCTTGAGCTCCTCGAGCTGGGCCTTCTGCTCCTCGAGCTGGGTCTTCTGCTCCTCGAGCTGCGACTGAATCTGCTCAATCTGCGCGATGACGGCGCGGTCCTGCTCGTTCACCTTCTCGAGGTAGTACGCGTTCGAGATAAGGTCGTCGAGCGTCGTGGCCGAGAGCAGCACCGAGAGTGCCTCGTTGCCGCCCGTTTTGTAGTTCGTCGCAACGCGATCGGAAAGCAGCGCCTGGTTCTCTTCCAGCTCTTCTTGCTTTTCCTCAATTTGCTGCTCGGTATCTACGATCTGCTGCTCGACATCCTCGATCTGGCTGAGCGTCTCATCTTGCTGCTTGCTGAGCTCCTGATACTGGGTCGAGATTTCGTCGAGCTGCGCCTGGACCTCGTCGTACTTCGCCTGCGCATCGCTCAAGGCGTCGAGCGTCTCCTGCGTGGCCTGGGGCGTAGCGAACGCGCGCACCGGATTGGCGAAGAGCGTCGCCGCGCCCGCCATGGCGAGCATGGCCTTGAGAGCAGAGCGCCGCGAGACGGCAGCCGCTTCGCCGCGTACCGTGCGGCCTCCATCGCCTGATGCAGGGGTGTCCGTCGCCTGACAATGGCCACTCTGAGCGGTGGTTGATGGATGAAGTTGCGCCCCGTCTGCGCAAGACGAGGATGCGTGATCGTGGTGTGACATACGTGCTCCGATGTAAGTGTGTTTATATGTCGCCCTTCGCATAAGGATAGCGCATTCCGTCGCGCTCCGGGGCCCGAGTGGGATATTCATCGCTCCTCCCATGCGTCGCAACTCGCCCTTCATGCAACGGCTATACTTTTGGAAGCACATCGCGCACCAAGGCAGGAGCAGCGCGTTCAGGCAAACCCAACGTGAGGAGCTTTCATGGCACAGACATTTGCACCCCAGGATACCTGCGTTCTCGTTACCGGCGGAGCTGGGTTCATCGGCTCCCACACCGTGGTCGAGCTGCTTCAGCGCAACTACAAGGTGGTCGTGGTTGACAACTTCTACAACGCGAGCCCCGTTGCCCTCGACCGCGTGCGCGAGATCGTTGGGCCCCAGGCCGCCGAAAACCTTGTCTTCTACGAGGCAGACGTGAATGATCGCGACGCCCTCACCAAGATCTTCGACGCCGAGCACCCCTCCCGCGTCATCCACTTTGCCGGCTACAAGGCCGTGGGTGAAAGCGTGCAGAAGCCCATCGAGTACTACCAGAATAACATCGGCAACACGCTCACCCTTGTTGATGTCATGCGCGAGCACGGCTGCAAGGACATCATCTTCTCAAGCTCGTCGACCGTCTACGGCGACCCGGACAACCCGCCCGTGACCGAGCAGGACCCCAAGAAGCCCGCCACCAACCCCTACGGCTGGACCAAGTGGATGATCGAGCAGATCCTCATGGACCTGCACACCGCCGACCCGGAGTGGAACGTCGTGCTGCTGCGCTACTTCAACCCCATCGGAGCGCACCCCTCGGGCCTCATCGGCGAGGACCCCAAGGGCATCCCCAACAACCTCGTGCCCTACGTGGCGCAGGTGGCCGTGGGCAAGCGCCCGTTCGTGCAGGTCTTCGGCGACGACTATCCCACACCCGATGGCACCGGCGTGCGCGACTACATCCATGTGGTCGACCTCGCCTGCGGCCATGTCGCAGCGCTTGAATGGATGAACGGCCGCTCCGAGGTGGGCATCTTCAACCTGGGCACGGGCACCGGATCCTCTGTGCTGGACGTGATCCACGCCTTCGAGAAGGCCTGCGGCAAGGAGCTGCCGTACCAGATCTGCCCGCGCCGCGCCGGCGACATTGCAGCCAACTGGTGCGATGCCACCAAGGCTGAGCAGGAGATGGGCTGGAAGGCGCAGTACAACATCGACGACATGTGCCGCGACTCCTGGAACTGGCAGTCCAAGAATCCCGACGGCTTCGCCACTGCCCAATAAGTCATATGGGGACGGGGTTGTTTTGACTCAATGAGTCAAAACAACCCCGTCCCATTTTGCACCACGAATGAAAGCTTGAACTATGGCCAACGCCTTCGCCGCATACCTCGCCGAGCACCACCATGATCTGGACGCGTATCTGGATTCGTTCTTTACGGAACAAACCCAGCATGCAGACCTTGAGCGCTACCTGTACGCACCGCTCGCCGCCTTTTCCGCAAACGGCGGCAAGCGGCACCGCCCTCTCATCTGCATGCTCGCGGCACGCGCCGTGGGCGGTGATCCCGCTCGCGCCCGAAGCGCCGCGGCGGCAATCGAGCACTTCCAGAGCGCGGCCCTCATTCACGACGACATCGCCGACAAGGGCCAGCTGCGGCGCGGCAAGCCTTGCATGTACCTCACGGAAGGCGTAGGCCGCGCCATTAACTGCGGCGACTACGACATCACGCTTTCCACCGACGCCGTGCTCCGCGACGAAGCGCTCGACGCCCCCCTCAAGCTCCGCGTACTCGGCGAGCTGACCGCCATGATGCAGCGAACCGTCGAAGGGCAGGCACTCGACCTGGGCTGGGTGCAAAACGAGCGCTTCGACCTCACGGTTCAGGATTACCTCACCATGGCAACGCTCAAGACCGCGCACTACAGCGGCGCCGTGCCGCTCGCGGTAGGAGCGATGGTGGGTGGAGGAAGCGAGCAGCAGGTAGAAGCCTTGCGCAGCTTTGGCTTGGCAACCGGCCTGGCTTTCCAGATCCAAGACGACCTTTTGAACCTTGTGGGAGATGCGGGCGACAAGGATTTCCGCAACGACATCACCGAGGGCAAGCGGACCCTTGTAGCCGTTCATGCCTTGGAGCACGCCGAATCCGAGACCCGGCGCGAGCTTGTTGAAATCTTGCGCAGCGGCACCCAAGACGCCGCCCTACTCGAACGCGCTGTGGAAATCTTCGACGAGACGGGCTCGATCGCCTTTGCCCACGACTATGCCCTCCGCCTGACCGAACGCGCCAAGGAGGAGCTCTCTGGCATCGAGCTCGAAAACGACTGCCGCGAGCTGCTCCTTTCCATGGCCGATTTCTTCGTCGAACGCCTCAGCTAGCGCGTGGGGCGCGTGGGGGGGGTCGATGACTCACTCGACCCACGCGACGGAGGATGAATCGCGCACACCTGGTGTCTGCGTTTCATTTCTGAGCAACCGGACCACTCGAACTTCCGCGACCTGCACTTTGACGATTCAACACCGGGTGCATGCGTTTCATGCTTAGCGCAGGCGCCGGCTCACGAGAACGCCCACAAGCGCTAGCACCACTGCGACTGCCAGCGAGATGCCCGTAACCAGATAATTGCCCGAGCCAAAGGACGATGCCGCAACCGTCGACGTGACGATCGAGGGGATGCGACCCACCGTGGTGATGAGCAGGACCGGAAGAAACCGCGCTCGGGTAAGGCCGGCGAAATACGTGAGGAAATCCTTGGGCGTGCCCGGAATCAGGAAAACGATGAACATAACGAGCTCGAGCCGGCGCTCGTCGCGCAGCCACGAGAAGCGGTCGAGCATCGAGCGGTCGAAGAAGAGCCCCACGACGCGCCAACCCCAGCGATGGACAGCCCAGTATACCAGGCTTGTTGCGAGCGCACTCGCCACCAAGCAAAGCGCCGCGCCCTCCCAGAAACCGAAGGCATAGCCGCTCGCAAGCTCGATGGGCTCACCCGGAAGGAACGCAAGCACTACCTGGATCATATTGATACCGATCATCGCAAGGCGGCTCAGCACGCCCCATTGGTCCACGAAGGCGCGCACCGCTCGGGCATCCATGAGCCACGCGACAGCACCGGGCACGTAGCGCCAGCAGGCAATGCCGAGCAACGCACCCATGACAACCAGCACCGCAATCGCGATGACCCGTTTGCGCCGAAGAGCCGCAGGACCTCCCGCCTCAAGCTCCGCTGCCGCGCGAGCGGATCCGGGCGCCTGCGGGATGCCCGGCGCACGATTCTCCACCTGCTCCATCATCGGTTCTCCTCGTTCGTATCCACGGCGAACGTAGCCGTCACACAGGCGCCGCCGTCCTCAAGATTTCCCAGCTCAACTGCACCACCGTGCAAGCGCGCGAGCGTGCGCGCGATGTTGAGCCCCAGGCCGAAATGCTCGGCCGATTTGGCCTCGCTGTAGAAAGGATCGCACCCGTGGTGCAGCGCCTCCGCCGTGAAACCGTGGCCATCGTCCGTGACCACAAGCTCTAGGCGCACGTCGCCGCGCGCTCCTGCAGCGAGCGAGCTCTGCTCGGGCTGCAGCAAATCAACGCTCACCTCCACCTTCGAACGCGCATGGTCGCAGGCATTGCCCAGCAGATTGCCAAGCACCTCCTCAACCAATTGCATATCGATGGAGAGGGGCTCGGGGCACGACTCGGCAGCGCGTTCGGCATCCGGCACGACGACGTGCCCGTCACCCGCGCCGGCGGCACCCCCGGCATCCGGCGCGGCAACGCTCCCGTCACTCGCCCCGGCAGCGCGCATGGCGTCGCCCAACGAGAAGAGCAGCTTGCAGCCGTTCCCGCGCGTGGCAACATAGCCCGCCGCCTGGCGCTCGAGAATGCGGGCAACATCGGATGGAGCGCATGCCGACCGCATGACCTCGCGGTCTTCCAGCTTGGTAACACGGCTCATAAGCTGCGCGTAAGATTCCAGGCGGTCGGCTTGGCCGGAAAGCGTGTCGAGCGTCTTGCGCACGTCCTCCCCACTTCCCGCACGATTGGCCTTCATGCGCGCCATTTCGAGCGTTCCCTTGAGCACCGTCACCGGCGTGCGCAGATCGTGCGCGAACGCGGCGTTAAGACGCCTGCGGTCCTCGGCCGTGCGCCATAGCTCGCGCTGGGTGGCGAGCAGCGAAGACCGCATGCCCCCCATCGCCGTTCCGAGGCGCCCCAGCTCGCGCCCGCGCACAGCACCAATCTGAAAGTCGAGGTCCTGCCGTGCAATGCGGTCGGCCGCCGCCTCCAGCACGGAAAGCGGGCCCCCGATGTGGCGCCGATAAAACCGGCGGAACAGCAGCACCGCGAGGCCTCCAAAGGCAACGATGGGCACCCCCACGCCCGCCACCAGCCGCAGCGTCCAGCCAATCCAGGTGAGATAACTCGCCTCGTCGAGCGACACGTAGTAAGCGACATTCGAGAGCACGACATCTTCGCCAAGGTTCGTGTTCGCGAACTCCTCAACCGTTTGCAAGCGCTCGGCACGCTCGCGCGCGTCATACGCGGGAAGGTCGCTCACGCTCACCGTGGCCTCGGGATTGTATGGAGTGCCATCGGTCTGAAGGTAATCGTTCTCGGTATAGTTTCCGCCCCAATCGGACACACGGTACGAGGGATCGCTGCGAAGAAGCTCCATCGTCGCGTCCACAGCCTGCATATCGCGATTCCAGCCTCCGGCCACGACACCCGCGGACGAATAGCTCTGCGCCGAGTTGACAAACGCTACGAACACGACCTGCTCGTAGAAATCCTGCAGGTATACGGGCGTCGCTCGCAACAGCTCATCGGTCTGTGCGTCGTAGATGTACGGCCCCGCGTTCACCTCAACATGCTCCGACCGGTGCTCTTCCGACACCCGGTAGTACACCTCCATGAGCGCGTCGATAGCAACGAGCGTCACCGCGCTGGCCGCCACGAGCCACACGAGCGCATACACGAAAAACGCCCGCATGATCGAGGGGTTGCGCCACCAAACCCGCAGCCGGTCGCGCAGGCGGCGAAGACGGCCTCCGCGCTGCGAATCGCCGGCAGCAGAAGCCGTCGCCCGCTCCGCTTGGCCTTGCTCCCGCAGCCTATCGTCTTGTCTTCCGCTCATCGCGCAGCCCACCTATAGCCAACGCCCCACACCGTCTCGATGACTTCGCCATCCACTCCAGCCTCCGCAAACTTCTTGCGTACTCGACGAACATGCTCGCGAACGATGGATGGGTCGCCCGTTGCTCCCCACCCCCATACCTGCTCGTAGATGTGCACGCGGTCATACACGCGCCCTGGGTTCTTGCTCAGCAGCGCGATGATGTCGAACTCCGTGCGCGTGAGGTCAAGCGAGATGCGAGCATCCCGGGCCGAGACCTCGACCGTACGCTCTGCATAATCGATCGTGAGGTCATGGAAGATGCGAACGCTCTGCGGCCTCGACGCATCGCGCCGCGCCTCACGAGCCAGATGCGCACGCACGCGACCCCCCAGCACCTCGAGCGAGAACGGCTTGAGCACGTAATCATCGGCGCCGGCAGCGAACCCGTCGAGCTGGTCCACATCCTCCACGCGCGCCGTAAGGAAAATGATCGGGCAGCTAAGGTGCTCGCGAATACGGCGGCAGAGCTCGAACCCGTCCATGCCGGGCATGTTCACGTCGAGCAAAGCGAGGTCGATTCCAGCGCGCTCCTCCGTCAGGCTGCGGTTGACCACACGAAGCGCCTCTTCGGCGTTTTGCGCGCACACAGTTTCATATCCTTCCATGCGGAAGAACTCTTCGAGCATCTGCACAATCGAAAGCTCGTCGTCCACGATAAGCAGTCGCTGCTCTGGCCCCATTCCCATCAACCCCACATCGAACTCACTGCATCCGGATGCCGGAACCCCTGTCTTGCCAGCGTGCCCAGGAGGCTCGCCACCTTTTCCACCGCCATCGTGCTAGGCCGCGGTTTATGCCCGCGCGCCGTCGCACTCGGCCGCTGCCCGCGCCCAAGCGACCAAGGCGCCCGCCGTGTCGCCGGGGTTTCCGCTATCATCATGCCAAGTAAATGTCGACAATCCATCTACCATTCCGATGTTTTTCAGGCGGAAGCACGCCCGCGAGCAGCGATGCGCGCAACTTGATAGACTATACAAAGAAGATGAACCAACAAAACCACGCCGCAGCGTCGGCGCAGGGCAAGCATATAGAAAGAAGCAGCATGGAAGCAATCACCTCGGGCATGCAGGGACCGGCCGTCGAAGACGTGCAGGCGCGCCTCACCCGCTTGGGCTACACCATCGATGCCGCAGAGCTTGAGGCTCAGGAGTTCGGCCCCGCCACCGCAAAAGCGGTTCAGGAGTTCCGCGCGAACATGCAACTCGATGCGGGAGATACCGTGGATACCGCATGCTGGAGCTCCCTCGTCGACGCCTCGTACGCGCTCGGCGACCGCACCCTCTACCTGCGCCTTCCCAACTTCCATGGGGCCGATGTTATGGAGCTCCAGCACGCGCTCAACACCCTGGGCTTCTCGTGCGGGCGCGCAGACGGCTCGTTCGGCCCGCACACCGAGGCGGCTCTCCAGCAATTCCAGGAGAACGTAGGGCTCTTTGCCGACGGCATGGCCTTCCAGGACACCTTCAACTACATTCACCGGCTGCGCCACGTGTGGGAGGGCAAACCGCCCGTCGTGGACGCCGAGGAGCGCACCGGTTTCGCGCGCGCAGCGAGCGTGCTCGAGCGCAACCGAATCGCCGTCATGGGCGTGGATCCCATCGCGCGCAACGTCGCATCGCGCATGTGGAACATCGCCACTGCGACGACGGACGGCAGCGGCATGCAGCTGTGCGACAGCGAGGCACCCGACGACGTCGATATGATTTTCGAGCTCGCGAGCTCGGAGCTTCCCGAAGATGCCGCACCGCGCGCGACCATCGTGCTGGCAGACTGCCCCAATGTATCACAGCGCATTCGTACTGCACTCGCCGCTTCCACCACGCGGCCAACGCTCATTCGGTTTGAGCTTACGGGAATCACGAGATACGGATCGTTCACCTCAAGCGATGCGCAGGCGCTTGCCGTGCAACTGCTCGACGGCGTTTGCGATGCGCTGAGCGATTAGGTACACTGAGTGGGCCGAGCGCGCCTTCGGGGCGTCGGCTATGCTTTGGGGCATCGTCCAGCGGCAGGACCCCGGTTTTTGGTGCCGGTTACGGGGGTTCGAATCCCTCTGCCCCAGCCATGTAATACGCGCAGTTCAAAGTATCTAACATGCTTTGAACTGCTTTTTTATCTCGCTCAGGCGAAACACCAATGCGAAATACTTGCGGTAAGCGTTTGGATTTGCCAACAGGCTCAGCTTCTATCGAGAGCCACCGCAGCCCGATTTCCGCCGCGGGGCCCGTCGATGCCGCGCACGGGCATCCGTCCGGCCCGGCGCATGCGCCCCACAGCCCAAAACATGGCCGCCCCACAGTCCAGTATCCAAATCACGCCAATTAACCGAAGCATACTTTTCTATACATTTCGGAAATTTGTTACCTGCGCTTATGTTTCGTTCTATTCATCACGATTCGAGAGCGGCTCACCTGTTCATGCTCCCTTTGCTGTAAAGCACAACGTAAGGGTTCACTACGCCGTCAACACAGCCTGCAAGATGGGCGCGCATCTCCTCTGGAAGCGCAACGCGCCACGCGCCCTCCTCGCGCGGCGCGCTCTCCCCATGCCATGCGCCCTCCTCGTGGGGCTCACTCGCTCCGTCACTGGCATCTGCAGGGGCTCCCGCCGATGCAAGCACGCGCATATCCTCGGACGAAGCCTCAACCTGCAAGGACCCCTCAATCAAGCGCGCCCGAACCTGATGAAGCCCATGCTCATGCAGATAGTCCTCGCAAGCGCGCACGGCGGCGAGCTTCCGCTCCGTAAGCGGCTCGCCGCACGGGATGCGCGTCGCCAAGCATGCGCCGGCCGGCATGTCCCACACCGGGATGCCCCATTCACGCAGCAGCGCACGTTCCTCATCCTTGTGCCAGCCAGTCTCTAGAAGCGGGGAACGCACCCCAAGCTCCTCGAGGGCGCGCATACCAGGCCGATAATCGCCCGCATCGTCCGCGTTGCTGCCATCCACGACCACCTCGATGCCGCGCGCCCGCGCCTCCGCCAAGATTGCCGAAAATCCAGCCAACTTACAGTAATAGCAGCGGTTCTCGTCGTTTCGAACAACGTTTTCCAAAGAGAAGGGATCGAGGGGAACCGCGATAAGCGGCAGCCCGAACGCCGACCCGCCAGATGCCGCAGCCCGCTCAACCGACACCAGCTCAGGCGTTGCCGAAAACGGAGTCTCGATATGCATGAGCACCGCTCGGCTCGGCACCGCTCGCGCGCAAACCGCAGCCAAAAAGGTGCTGTCCACACCCCCGGAATATCCGACGGCAACCGATTTCCAAGAATCAAGCAGCTCTTCGAGCGCCTGCAGCTTTTCCCGCGTTTCGCGTTCCACGTCATCCTCCGACTTCTTCGCGGTTTCCGGTCCCTCTTGTACCCATCGCAGGCCGGCTCTGGCACAATAATGTGGTCATCTCGTCGACGGTCCGCTGGCCCGTCACATCGGCTCGCCCATGCAATCGATGCTGACCCGCCACACGACCGTAGCAGCACGCTCGCGCTGCCGCCGCTGGCCTAGCCAAACATTCGCAGCGACAGAGCATGAACCTTCATGAAGGGAACCCCTATGATTAAAGCGGTGCTTTTCGATCTTGACGGCACCCTCGTTGACACCGAGCTGCTCAGTGCGCGCGCATGGCTGGCATCTGGCGAACGCCTGGGGCTCGATGTGAGCGAAGAGCTGATCAAAAGCTTCGTAGGACGCACGGCCGATGCCGTTACCAACATGCTCGTCGAACACCTGGGAATTACCGAAGCAACTGCCCACGAGCTCTTTTCGCTCCATCGGAGCATCAAAGAAGAGCTCATGGAAAACGAGCTCGCAGCCAAGCCCTTTGCTGCGAAGGCGCTCTCCGCGCTCAAGGATCATGGCTTCGCGCTGGGACTCGCCACTTCGTCGTATCGTCCGGTTGCGGAGCGTGAGCTCGAACCGTTCGGCATGCAGGCGTATTTTGACAGCATCACCTGTGGCGATGAGATTGAGCACGGCAAACCGGCCCCCGATATCTACCTGCTCGCTGCCGAACGCCTCGGCATGCGGCCCGAGGAGTGCGCAGTCGTCGAGGACTCCCCCAACGGGGTTCGCGCGGGAGCCGCAGCCGGCATGTCGGTCTTCTTGGTGCCGGATACGATTGAGCCCACGCCCGAGATTCGATCGATGTGCGTCGATGTGCTCGGCTCGCTCGATGAGCTCGCGGGCGCGATTAGACTGCGCAACGAGGAGATTGCGTAACGCCGGATCGGCAAAAGCCACTAAAGATACGAGCCCATGTCGAGCTCGGCAAACGCGCGGACCGCTCCGAGCCCGGAAAGCTCCGACCTATGCGCCGCCCCCTGTCCGACCGTGCTCGCTCGCTCCAGCAAAAAGGGCCGAACGAGCTCATGCGTGGCCTCGCCGCGCAGCACGGCAGAAGGCCTCACCGCAACCCGGCTTGTGCCGTTCCGGATGGCATCAGTGCTGGGAGCGCCGCCCGAACCTTGGGTGCCCCGCGCACCCTCCGTGCCGCGGGTACCACCCACACCCTGGATGCCACTCACTCCCCGGGTGCTACCCGTGCCGTGGGCTTCGGCCGCACCGCGGGCACTTCCCCCGCCATTCCGGATGCCGATCACGCTGCCCTGAGCCCCGACCGCACCGCTCCGGCCGTTCTCCTCCATAGCCGCGATTTGGCCCACGAGCATTTGGACCCCTTTGCGGCCAATCTCGTATCCAGCAGGCGAACAGGTGGTCAGCGGCACCGCCCCTCCCCAGGCAAGGGGATTTCCGTCGCACCCCGCCACCATGATGTCGCCCGGCACATCGCACCCTGCCGCCTGGACACCCTGGATGGCTCCCGCCGCGATAGCATCTGCCAGACCTATGATCGCATCCGGCCGCTCGCGGCTCGCACGCTTCGCAAGCTTTTCCCCCAACCGAGCACCATCAGTAGATCCGCAACGGCTTCCCTCATCAAGCACTTCAAACGAGCATTCAGGATGCTCGGCGCCAACGGATTGTATGCCCGCAAGGCGCTCGGCAAGCGGCGGCAGCGAAGCAGATCCAATCACGGCAACCCTGCGTGCCCCGCACGCGACGACATGCTCTGCAATCAAGCGGCCCTGAGCCCGATAGTCTGCCGAGACCGAGAGCACCTCGCGCGGCGCACCCAGGGCACCTAGGTACACCACCGGCACCGAAGGCGCATGCTGGGGCGGAGACACCCGATACGTCGACGGCTGGACCAGCACGCCAGCAAGCTGCATACCAGTACAAAACCGCAGATAGCGCCTTTCCACCTCTGCGTTTTCGTTTGAATTCATGATGACAAGATCGAGGCCCGCGCGCTCGGCTTCGTTGCGGGCACCGCTTGCTATCTGGACGCTGCAACCATGGTTGAGGCGCGGCAAGACGAGCCCGATCATCGCGTTGGACCCCCCGGCCAGCAGGCGCGCGCTTTGGTTGGGAAGGTAGCCCAGGCGCTCGATAGCCTCTTCGATCAGCCGACGCGTCTCGGGGCGCACGCGCTCTGGGTGGTTGATCGCATTCGATACCGTTCCCAGCGAGACGCCCGCCTCGCGCGCCACGTCGCTGATGTTAACTCGCGCCATCTTGCTCCCGTTACTTTTCCACATCGTGTATTGCCGATTTCGGCATGGTATCTCAGTATAGCAACTCTTTGAAACGCTTTAATGGCAAGCGGAGCCTTGGTATACAATGATGGCGCAACGCATACCGTCACCAAGCTCCAAGTTCGTGACGAAACGACCGTAGGGAGGCCCATGCTCCTCGCCATAGATATGGGAAACACACAAACGGCGCTCGGCCTCTTCGACGCCGACGAGCTCGTACGCTCTTGGCGCATGCCAACCGACCGCACGTTCACTGCGGACGAAATCCATGTTCGTCTGCTCGGCTACCTGCGCATGTACGGCCTTACCCTTGAATGCGTAGACGAAATCGCCTTCGCTGGCGTGGTCCCGCAGCTCACCCGCGAATGGCGCGCCTTCGCCCAGCGCATCGCGGCGAGAAGCATCGCTGTGGGAGCGGATACCGCCGCCGTTACACGCATCCACGCACCACATCCCGAGGAGGTGGGCGCCGACCGTATCGCCAACGCCGTGGCCGCTGAAAAGCTCTACGGAGCGCCGTCGATCGTGGTCGACTTTGGCACGGCGACCAATATCGACGTGGTCGATTCCGACGGCTACTACATCGGCGGTGCAATCGCCCCGGGACTGCGCATCTCGATGGACGCCCTCGTTGCCCGAGCCGCCCGAATCGCAAGCATCCCGCTGGAGACGCCGCCCCACGCCATCGGCCGTACCACCGAGGAGGCCGTGCAGAGCGGCGCCGTGCTCGGAACGGCTGCTATGGTCGAGGGGCTTGTTGGCCGTATCCGGGCCGAGCTGGGGGCGCCCGAAGCCCGCGTCATCGCGACCGGAGGGCTTGCGAACATCGTGGCAGATTCAACCAACGTATTCGATGTTGTCGACGGGCAGCTCACCCTTAAGGGCATCTGCGAGATAGCTCGACGCATGCGCGACCGCGTACCGCGCACGGCGTAGAACGGCCCGCATTCCTAGCCTGCTCGGGCAGACAGGCACGTGCCGTCAAATAATCCCAGCTTTTCAGACTCTCGCACCAAAGGGGCAATCAAACACCCATCGATACCTGCGGTATTGCTAGCATAAGGGCCGCGCCCATTGGACACGGCCCTCAGAAATCGGGTTTAATCGACGCGGCTTCCTTCAGCGTCACGCAACGGAGCCCTCGTCTCCCTGCATGGCGTCGTCCGCAGCAAGCCGATGCGCCATGACATCGCAGGCAAGCGCGCCCACCACCGTTTTAGCATCCTCGATTTTACCATCGAGCACGGCATCCACGAGCTCCTGCACATCGACCAGCTCGACGTTCAGGAATTCGTCCTCGTCGGGCTGGGCCCCCTCAAACGAAAGCTGGGTAGCAAGGTAGATATGGATGAGCTCGTCGGTAAATCCACCCGAGGTGGCGATGGTCGTGAGGTAGGCGATGCGCCCCGCCACAAAGCCGGTCTCCTCCTTGAGCTCGCGCTTCGCGCAGTCGAGCGGCTCCTCGCCGGGGTCCATCTTGCCCGCGGGAATCTCCACCGTCACGCGGTCGAGCGCCGTGCGATACTGTCGCACAAGCGCGATCTTTCCGTTCTCCGTGAGGGCAACGATGGCTACGGCCCCGCAATGGCGCACCACGTCGCGCACGGAGCAACGACCGTTCGGAAGCTTGACCTCCATGCGTTCGACATCGAAGATCTTACCGCTCCACATGGTCTCTTGCGTCAAGATTTGCTCATGCAGCTCGGCGTCATGCTCGCCTTCGTCGCCGGGAACCAGGTGGCCGCCGTCGTCGGCAGAGGGCGCCTCCTCTGGCATCGCGTCCGCATAAGTATCTTCCAGGTCGTCCGTAGTTGAGCTATCGACCATTTTTTCTTCGATCTCTGCCATGTGTCTCCCCTTCGCTCAGCGCGCGTGCAGTGCGCAGTCACGTCAGTTGTACCCAACAACGCATCACGCTACGCCGGCGCAGAGCCTTCTGAATACCCGCCGCATACAAGCAGAGAAAGGGCCCCGGGAGCAACCCAGAGCCCTTGATGAATCGCAGACACCCGGTGTCTGCGATTCATCCAAACGAAAGGAGGCCCCGAGGGAATCCCCCCGGGGCCTCCTATAAGGAGCTAGGACTCAGGCCTTAGACCTCAGCGTAGACATCCTTGAGCTTCAGCAGGTGCTGATAGCGGGCCATTGCGGCCTCCTCGTTCTCCTTGAAGAGCACCTCGGCGCGCTCGGGGAACGAACGGGTGAGCGAAGCATAGCGGGCCTCGTTCATCAGGAACTCCTGATAACCGCCCTTCGGCTCCTTGGAGTCGAGGGTGAACTTCTTGCCCACCTCGGCGGCGGGGTTGAAGCGGAAGAGGTTCCAGTAGCCGCACTCCACGGCCTTCTTCATCTCGGCCTGGCAGTTCTGCATGCCACCCTTCTTGATGGAGTGCATCTCGCAGGGGCTGTAGCCGATGATGAGGGACGGGCCGTCGTAAGCCTCGGCCTCCTGGATGGCCTTGAGCGTCTGAGCGGGGTTGGCGCCCATGGCAACCTGGGCCACGTAGACATAGCCATAGCTCATCGCGATCTCGGCAAGGCTCTTCTTCTTGGTGGTCTTGCCAGCCGCGTCGAACTGGGCCACCTGGCCGAGGTTCGAAGCCTTAGAGGCCTGGCCACCGGTGTTGGAGTACACCTCGGTGTCGAACACGAAGACGTTGACGTCGTTGTTGCTAGCGAGCACGTGATCGAGGCCGCCGAAACCGATGTCATACGCCCAGCCGTCGCCACCGAAGATCCAGAAGCTCTTCTTGGTGAGGAAGGACTTGTCGGCGAGGATCGCCTTGGCCTTGTCGCAGCCGCAAGCCTCGAGGGCCGCGATGTAGGCAGCAGCGGTGGTCTTGGATGCCTCGGCGTCCTTGCGGGCGTCGATCCAGGCCTTACCGGCAGCCTTCACGTCCTCGGGCGTACCCTCGGCAGCGATGAGCTCCTCGGTCAGCACCACGAGCTTGTTCTGGACGGCCTCGTAACCGAGTGCCATGCCCAGGCCGTGCTCGGCGTTGTCCTCGAAGAGGCTGTTGTTCCACGCCGGACCATGGCCGTCCTTGTTGACCGTGTACGGCGAACGACCAGCCGGGTTGCCCCAAATGGAGGAGCAGCCGGTAGCGTTGGAGATGAACATGCGGTCGCCGCAAACCTGGGTGACGAGGCGCGCATAGGCGGTCTCGGCGCAGCCGGCGCAGGAACCAGAGAACTCAAGCAGCGGCTGCTTGAACTGGCTGCCCTTGACGTTTGCAGCCTCGAGCACGGGCTTCGGCGAGACCTCGGCCACGCAGTAATCGAAGGTCTTCTGCTCCTCGAGCTCCTGCTCCTGCGGCACCATGGTGAGGGCGCCCTTCGGGCAGACCTTGGCGCAGTTGGTGCAGCCCATGCAGTCGAGCGGGCTGATGGCCATGGTGAACTTGAGGCCGGTGTCCTTCGGCATCTTGATGTCGAGCGTGCGCATGCCCTCGGGCGCGTTCGCGATCTCTTCCTCGGTCAGGCCGAACGGGCGGATCGTGGCGTGCGGGCACACATACGAGCACTGGTTGCACTGGATGCACTTGTCGGCGTCCCAATGCGGCACCATGACGGCGACGCCGCGCTTCTCGTACGCAGAGGCGCCCTGCTCGAACTGACCGTCGGCGTGATCGACGAACGCGGAGACGGGAAGCTCGTCGCCCTCCATGCGGTTGATGGGCTCCATGATGTTCTTGACCTGCTTGACGAGCTCGGGACGGCCCTTGAGCTCGGCGGCGGGAGCCTCGTCGGCGGCGTCGGCCCACTCGGCGGGAACCTCATGCTTCACGAAGGCGGTGGCGCCGGCATCGATGGCCTTCCAGTTGGCCTCGACGACGTCCTGGCCCTTCTTGGCGTAGGACTTCTCGGCAGCATCCTTCATGTACTTGATGGCATCCTCCTGCGGGAGCACGCCGGCGAGCGTGAAGAACGCGGACTGGAGGATGGTGTTGGTACGCTTGCCCATGCCCACCTGAACCGCCAGGTCGATGGCGTTGATGGTGTAGAGCTGCACGTTGTTCTTGGCGATGTAGCGCTTCTCAGCCGCAGAGAGGTGCTTCGAGAGCTCGTCGAAGTCCCACTGGCAGTTGATCATGAGCGTACCGCCGGGCTTCACCCCCTGAGCGATCTTGAAGTGCTTGGTGATGTAGCTGGGGTTGTGGCACGCCACGAAGTCGGCCTTGGTGATGTAGTACGGGCTCTTGATGGGCTGATCGCCAAAGCGCAGGTGGCTGATGGTCACGCCGCCCGTCTTCTTGGAGTCGTACTGGAAGTAGGCCTGCACGTACTTGTCGGTGTGGTCGC
>OGXS01001060.1_pt1 | contig 20537 bp, 19 predicted proteins | sample 1576371 | NCBI WGS metagenome assembly OGXS01 (sample SAMEA3541475, study PRJEB24748) | human gut metagenome | biome: human gut; feature: human-associated habitat; material: faeces | place: China | collected 2012
TTCCGATCATTAAGGCGACAACGGTACACATTCCGGTAATTATTGGAGCAATTTTGTTAGGACCTGCAGCAGGTGCAATCCTGGGCGGTGTATTCGGTATTTGTTCATTGATTAGTAATACAATGGCACCGACGCTTTTATCATTCGCATTCTCTCCGTTTATGAGCACTACAGGAATACCCGGAGCGGTTAAGGCAGTCTGGATTTCAGTAGGATGCAGAATTTTGATCGGTGTGGCAGCAGGATGGCTTTGGATTCTCTTATCAAAACTGAAGGTAAACAATATCATTGCACTTCCTGTCGTAGGATTCGCCGGAGCAATGGTGAACACGATCACGGTAATGGGAAGTATCTACATTCTTTTTGCAAAACAGTATGCAGAAGCAAAAGATGTGGCAGTCAGTGCCGTATGGGGACTGGTAATGGGAACTGTTACGGCATCGGGAATACCTGAGGCAATTGCAGCGGCAATTCTGGTTCTTGCAATCGGTAAAGTTCTGATCGGTGTATTTAGAAAAATGAATATCGGAAATGTATAGATGAAAGATGGAATCTCCGGCTCGGATAAAGAAAGCCGGAGGTTTTTTAGAATATGGATTATATAAGAAAAAACAGAAATTTTGCAAAAAAATAAAAAAAATGAAAAATTCTGTTGACATATATGGAACTAATATGGTATAAATAATAAGCACTCAGCAATGAGTTACAATATAGGGGATTGGTCAAGTGGTATGATAGGGGTCTCCAAAACCTTTGGCGGGAGTTCGATTCTCTCATCCCCTGCTCCTAGAAGAGTCAGAAATGCTTTGTTTATAAGCTTTTCTGGCTTTTTTGTTTTTGCTGGAAAATAACTATTGACTTCTTTAAGGTGCAAGCGTAAATTATAGTCGTTATAGAAGAAAAAATACAGATAAGAAAGGCAAAATAAAAATGAAGAGAAAGCAAAATATCAGATGGAATACCATGAAAATTCTGGTAATTGGTTTTCTGAGTGTGATTGTTCTGGGAGCGGTACTTTTATGGCTTCCGGTATCGAATGAAAAACCAATCAGCTTCCTGGATGCATTATTTACATCAACAACATCGGTATGTGTGACGGGACTGGTTACGGTTGTTCCGAAATATCAGTTCACGATAATGGGAAAGATAATTTTATTGATTCTGATTCAGATCGGAGGCCTGGGCATAATTGCATGTATCACAGCATTCTTTATGCTTCTTAAAAGAAAGATTACAGTAAAAGAGAGAATTGTCATTCAAGAAGCTTATAATATGAATTCTCTTGGTGGTCTGGTAGGCATGGTCCGCAGAATTTTGTTCGGGACGGTAGTGGTAGAAGGCATCGGCGCCGTTTTTTATGCAATACAATTCAGTCGGGATTATGGACTTGTAAAAGGAATTTGGTATGGAGTTTTTCACTCGGTTTCTGCATTTTGCAATGCGGGAATTGATATTCTCGGAGAGGACAGCCTGGCAAGATACGTAACCAGTCCATTGATCAACATTACAACGATGATGCTGATCATTCTTGGCGGAATCGGATTTACGGTGTGGTATGACGTGATTGATAACGGAAAGAAGATCTGGCATCGTGAAATTCCGAAGAAATGGTGTTTTACCAGACTTAAGTTACATTCAAAGATAGCAATTGTTACGACATTGATCCTGCTGATAGCAGGGACACTTTTGAATTTTGTACTGGAATACCGGAATCCGGAAACGATTGGGAATCTGAATACCGGACAGAAGATAATGGCTTCGGCATTTCAGGCTGTGACGACCAGAACGGCCGGATTTAGTACATTTCAGCAGTCGGGAATGCATGAAGAGACCGGATTCCTGAATATTATTTTAATGTTTATCGGAGGATCTCCGGGAGGAACTGCGGGTGGTCTGAAGACAACGACATTTGCGCTTTTATTTCTCGCTTTTCACACGATGCTCAGGGGAGGTCATGATATTGAATGCTTCCAGAGAAAAGTGGCTGAAGATAGCTTTCGTGTAGCGTTCGTGACATTTATGCTGGCATTGGGCATATATGTAACAGGAACCACGGTTATTGCTGTGATAGAGCCGGATACAATCTCGCTTCAGAAAATTATGTATGAAACCGCATCTGCGATGGCAACAGTTGGCCTGACACAAGATCTGACAACTCATCTGAGGGTAGGAAGCAAGATCGTGTTGATGATACTGATGTATGCAGGACGAGTCGGACCGATGACCATTGCGTTATTATTTGCCGGAAAGGTAAATTTGCAGGAAAAGATGCGGACACTTCCGACGGAAAAGATTATGATTGGTTAATGAGGAGGAGTAACTATGAAGAAACAATTTGCAGTATTTGGTCTGGGCAGTTTTGGGGAAAGTATTGCGTTAGAATTACAAAAACTCGGATGCGAGGTCGTAGCAGTAGATAAAGATATGGAGCGCGTAAAAGGAATCGCCGACTCGGTATCGTATGCGATGCAGGCAGATATCGGTGATCCGGATTTTGTCAGATCTCTCGGCACGAGGAATCTGGATGGTGTTGTGATCGCAGAAGCAGAAAGCTTGGAAGCAAGTATTATGGCAACGCTGGTGTGTAAAGAAATTGGTGTACCGAATGTGATTGCAAAAGCAAAAAATGAGCGTCATGCAACCGTATTGAAAAAAATCGGTGCAGACTCCATTATTTTCCCGGAAAAAGAAATGGGAATCCGGATGGCAAAGAATCTTATGTCTGCCAGCTTCACAGATTGGATCGCTTTATCACCGGATTATAGTATAGTTGAGACACCGATGCCTGTAAAATGGAGTGGAAAAACGTTGCAAGAACTGGATGTGCGCCGGAATTATGAAGTGAATGTCGTGGGAATTAAAAGTGGGGCGCACGTAGAAGTGAATCCGGATCCTTCAGAAGTATTGCGTGAAGATATGGTTCTGATCCTAGTGGGATCTAATAAAGCGTTAGAAGCATTATAAGAAAATTTCATGTCTGGAGATGATCCTGGCTGGTGTGAAGAAGGTGTAATATCGGCTTTGCAATCATAACAAGATAATGGTATAATATTCATACTGATTTGATCTGAAGATACGAAAGCTTTACCGTAAGGAGGACATGAGGATGAAAGAAAAAATAATACAGGGTGGGATCGTGAATGGCGAGAAGATGCTGGTATGTCCGACCTGGGAAGATGAATTTCAAAAAGCAATCAACAGTACAGGCGGCTGTTTCCGGATCAGCATGGATTATTCTGCTGTAGATGTTTCGTGGTGGAAAGAACTGGAAGCGATTGCTAAAAAATATGGATACACACTGGATTCCGAATCATTGGAGATCATTCAGGAATATGTACAGAAATATAAAAAGTACGAGAATCATTTCTGGGAATATGGAAAGAAAATCATAACATTTGAACAGTTCAGCAGGATGTTGAGTAAAAAGGCGGGAATACAGCCAAAAGAAGCAAAAGACTATGTGGCCGCTAATCTTCAGAATCTGGAGCATAAAGAGATTTTGGAGGCATTGTTGTTCTCGTTGCAGCTTATTAAATCCGAAAAGGGACTGGAGGGAACGCAGTGGACAAAACCGACGTGCGATTTTATTAAGAAAGAATTTGAGAAGATGATTGTAAACGGGGAATATTAAGAAGAAAAAGTGGGGAGTCAGTCAGAATGATTCTCCACTTTTGATGTAAAAGGAGATAAAGAGTATGGAATTATGGGATATTTATGATGAAAATAAAGAGCGTACAGGAGCTACAATGAAACATAATGACTGGAATATGAAACCGGGAGAATTTCACCTGACTGTTCTTGGTGTGCTGATGCGCCCGGATGGGAAATATCTGATTACCAGAAGAAGAATGGATAAAGAATGGGCAGCCGGATGGTGGGAAGTGCCGGGAGGCGGAGTACGTGCCGGGGAAGATTCGTTGGATGCAGTGATTCGGGAAATCAAGGAAGAGACAGGAGTCGATGTGACGGAAGCAGAAGGAGGCTATGCATTTTCATATAAGAGAGTAAATCCGGAAGAAAAAAACAATTACTTTGTGGATATCTACAAATTTATTCTGGATTTTGATGAATCTGATGTGAAGACACAGGAGGAAGAGGTGTCGGGATTTGCAATCGCAGATATCGAAGAAATCAAAAGATATGCGGATCAGGGGATATTTCTTCACTATGAAAGTATCCGACAGGTTTTCGAGGGATAAAACAGGCAGGCTGTATGAATGATGAAGAGAGAATCCTGAAGGAAATCAAAGATGTATTAAAAGAACTGGATGAGCAGGGAAGAATGAAGTATACGCAGAAATACATGCAGCATAGTGATATTTCAGTATATAAGCATTGCATTAGTGTGGCATATACAAGCGTAGAACTGGCGGATCGCCTGGCGTGGAATGTCAACCGCAGAGAACTGATCAGAGGTGCGCTTCTGCATGATTATTTCCTATATGACTGGCATGAAAAGAATGCAGGGCACAGATTTCATGGATTTATCCATGCCGGCAGAGCGCTGCAGAATGCCAGGAAAGATTTTAAACTGACCATACGGGAGGAGAATATCATATTACGTCATATGTTTCCGTTGAATGTTGTACCTCCGATGTGTAAGGAGGCATGGCTGGTATGCCTCGCCGATAAGATATGTGCATCCAAAGAGACTGTGGCCGGAAGAATACATAGAAAAAGGAAACAGCAGAGATGAAAGATATGGTTGACTTGTTAGATATCCTACTATTATAATAGGGAATATTATGAAATATGAGTGGAGGAACAAATATGTTAAATCAGTTTTCCAGAACACAGCTTCTGTTAGGGGCTGACAATATGGACAGACTTGCAGATGCAAAGGTAGCGGTCTTTGGGATCGGCGGAGTAGGCGGATACGTGGTAGAAGCACTTGCGAGAAGCGGAGTAGGATCATTTGTCCTGGTGGATGACGATAAAGTGTGTCTGACGAATATCAACCGTCAGATTATTGCGACCAGAAAGACCGTAGGGAAGTATAAAGTAGATGTGATGAAAGACCGAATTCTGGAAATTAACCCGGATGCAGATGTAGAGATAAGAAAATGTTTTTATCTTCCGGAGAATGCACATGAATTTCCGTTTGAAGAATATTCTTATGTGGTAGATGCGGTAGATACGGTAACTGCAAAGATTGAGATCATAATGCGTGCGAAGGCCGCAGATGTTCCTGTTATCAGTTGTATGGGAGCCGGCAATAAACTGGACGCATCTGCATTTCAGGTGGCAGATATCTATAAGACAAAGATGTGTCCGCTTGCAAAAGTTATGCGGAGGGAATTAAAAGCACGTGGGATAAAAAAACTAAAAGTTGTATATTCGGAAGAAAAACCGGTACGTCCATTAGAAGATATGAGCATCAGCTGCAGACAGCATTGTGTATGCCCACCGGGGACAGAAAGAAAATGTACCCAGAGAAGAGATATTCCGGGAAGTATTGCATTCGTTCCATCCGTAGCAGGCCTGATCCTTGCCGGAGAAGTGGTAAAAGACCTGACCATCAATCAGTATGGACGGGGAACGGAATAATGGGGGATATCTTTTGACATTTTCTGTAAATCCGATATAATAGAAAACGTAATGTTCTATTTGTAGATTGAGGAGGTTATCAATATGAAAAAAAATAGAAGAAACAATTCAAGACCTGCAGCAATCACAACTGCAAAAGATACAACAAAGGCAATCGAGACAAGAGCAGGCGTATTGAAAGAAGCAGAAGATGTGAAGAAAGAGGCAAAGACAAGCTTTTATCTTCAGTATATGGGAAAAGAAATCAGCACAGAGGAGATTACACAGAAAGTACACGAAGCATGGAAAACTTTGGGGAAAAATGTAGATGAGATCAAAACGCTGAATGTATATTTGAAACCGGAAGAAGCAGCAGCTTATTACGTGATCAATGAAGAAACAACCGGAAAAGTAGCAATTTAATGTAATAACTATATTGAACGTCCGGTATATGGATACAGCAGTATAGAATGGTTCTATACTGCTGTATCTTTTTTGGACAGAAAATGGAAGTCGTTACACCTGTTTAATGCCAATTGTATCTAGTATTTTGTTACATCTTCTTCAAGATGTGCAATCTGTTCCAAAAGCCCGGTAGTTTCTTTTTCGGAAAGACTTTCCAGAATCATGTTCATATCATCCGCAATTTTTGAGGGATTATAAGGAACTTCCAATGCAAAATCACTGAAAGCGCGAATCTTCTGGAAATAAGTGCGGGTCTCAGGTTCTTCACCTCCGGTCCGGCACATCTGATACATGGTGACACAGTCTGTGGCATCCTGATCTGTACATTTTTTACAGATCCATTTTCCAAGATAATAATAATTACTTCCAATCTGATAAAGGAATCCCGGAAGCTTTAATAATCGCTCTGATAACATGACAGAACCTCCTTGCATTGATGAAGTCCGGTTAAGAGGACTTACTTTTTTATGTTTTTAGTATCCGGTGAAGTGACAGAAATGTCAAGTCAGATTTGTCTGAAAAAAATATATAATTTGAAAATACTCGAAATATGTCGTATTATAGGTTATAGTATGATAAGATGTTGGCAAAAGAAAATTATATACGTAATGTGTAGTATAGGTGGAAAGTAGAATGAAACTGAAAAATGGGGGCATGCTGTTACTGACAGCATTTATATGGGGAACAGCATTTGTTGCCCAGAGTGTAGGAATGGATTATCTGGGACCTTTTTCTTTTAATGGAATCCGCTGTCTGATAGGAGCGGTGGCACTTTTACCGTGTATCTGGTTTTTGAACAGAATGAATAAAGATACTGAAACGGACTGTTCGGAAAAAGAAAAATCAGGGAAAGATCTGATAACAGGAGGTATTGCATGCGGAGTATTATTATTCACAGCGGGCAGTCTCCAACAGGCTGGGATTCAGTATACCACAGCGGGAAAAGCAGGATTTATTACTGCTTTTTATATCGTGATCGTTCCAGTTCTTGGAATTTTTCTTCATAAAAAAATCAAATGGAAGGTATGGATGGCAGTGTTACTGGCACTTGTCGGATTGTACTTTTTGTGTATTACGGAGTCTTTTTCTATTGGAAAGGGAGATATTCTGGTATTTTTGTGTGCACTTGTTTTTTCTGTGCATATTCTGGTGATTGATCATTTCTCTCCGAAAGTGGATGGTGTGAAGATGTCCTGCATCCAGTTTTTCGTGAGTGGAATTCTGTCATTACCATTTATGTTTGTGCTGGAGACACCAAGACTTGTAGCTGTGGCGGCTGCATGGATGCCGCTTCTGTATGCAGGTGTATTATCCTGTGGTGTTGCATATACATTACAGATACTTGGACAGAAGAATGTGAATCCGGCGGTAGCATCGCTGATTTTAAGCCTGGAATCCTGTTTTTCGGTACTTGCGGGCTGGATCATACTTGGAGAACATTTGTCATTCAGAGAATCGTTAGGGTGTATACTGATGTTTCTAGCAATTATACTGGCACAGCTTCCGGATAAAAAATAATGGGTAACAGGAGGAGAGAAAATGCGGTTTGTGATTCAGAGAGTTACAGAAAGCAGCGTAAAAGTGGATGGAAAAGTAATCGGACAGATAGGAAAAGGATTTATGGTCCTGATAGGTGTGGCTGATTCGGATACAAAAGAGATTGCTGATAAGATGGTTAAGAAAATGACTGGATTACGTATTTTTGAGGATGAAGAAGGAAAGACGAATCTTTCACTGGATGCGGTGGGAGGGGAACTCCTTCTGATCTCGCAGTTTACTTTATATGCGAACTGTAAAAAGGGAAACCGGCCAAGTTTTGTCGAAGCAGGGAAACCGGACATGGCAGAAGAACTTTACGAATATATTATCAGTAAGTGCAAAGAACAGATACCGGTAGTAGAACGGGGAATGTTTGGAGCGGATATGAAGGTGAGTCTGGTAAATGACGGACCATTTACAATTGTACTGGATTCAGACAGATTATAGTGATAAAATATAGATTATGATAAGGGAAGTAAAAAAAACGAACAAATGTTTGGGGGTGGGGGGTAAAACGTATGGAAGAACAGAGGAAGAAGATATTAATCGTCGATGATTCAGAAATGAACCGTGAGATTCTGGTGAGTATGCTCGAGGACGAATATGATTTGATACAGGCAGAGGACGGACAGCAGGCGGTCTATATTATGTCAGAACACTATATGGAATTATCCCTGCTGTTATTGGATATGAATATGCCTGTAATGAATGGATATGAAGTGCTGCAGGTTATGAAAGAAAGACTATGGCTGGATCGTATACCGGTTATCAGTATCTCGGCAGATTCCTCTGATGATAATATCGGACGCGCATATAAGCTTGGTGTAAGCGATTATTTCTCGCGTCCATTTGATGCGGCTGTTGTTTTGAGAAGAGTGCAGAACACGATTGCACTGCATGATAAATCCATGGGAAATATTCAGGATACATTGGGAATGCTGTCAGCTTTCTATTATGTAATATTGAAAGTCAACCTGACAACAGACAGTTATCTGATATTGAAAGATGGACTTGACGATCAGGAAAAATATTTCGACAGTTTTACATCCTTTTCAGGGAGACTACGCGGCTTTGCGGACGTGGATTGCATTTATGAAGACGATAAAAAAGAATGTCTTGAGTTTTGTAATATAAAACGTCTGAGAAAAGCGTTCGCAGGAGGAAACAGAAAAGAGATGATCCGTTACCGCCGGAAAGTGAAGGATGAATTCAAGTGGGTATCACTTACAATGATATGCAGTGAGGAATACGAAGATGATAATCAGATCGTGATGTTGTATGTAAGGGATATTAATGATGACTATCTGAAACAATTGGATGAAGTCATGAGAAAGACGACGGATTCACTTGGAACAGTAACGGTAAATGTAAGTAAGGGAAAGTGTATCTCCTGTGCAGTAAAGACTAAGAGCATTGGAATCAGGGGTGAAAAAGAAAATCTAGACGATTACGTCAGAAGAATATCGATGTATGCGATAGGCTGTGAAGACAGAGCAAAAGCAAACCAGTTGTTTGTACAGGAAAATCTACTGAAAGAATTTGCTGGTGGGAGAACAATTGTTTCGTTTGAAACAGTTGCTCAGGGAGACAAGGATGAGAAGATCCGTATGTTCCGCATTACGATAGAGATGATCCGAAACTCTATGACAGATGACATTGAAGGAGTGCTTTATTTTCAGGACATAACCGAAAGTTATCTGGCAGAAAAAATCCCACAGCTTCTTTACCAAAAGAATTTTGAAAAGGTTGCATTGATCGATGCCCGCAGAAATCTGATCAATATGGAATCGACAGAGGATTTTAATGCATACAGATATCTTCATATGAAGATCAATTATAATACGTATTGCCGGGAAATCCTGGGTACGATGGTTCCGGAGCAGGAAAAAGAGCATCTGAAGAAAAATACAGACATAGAAACGATATGCAGTGAATTGAATCAAAATGGCCGTTATTCCTTCACTGTCCATCAGATCAGTGAGGATGGAGAGATACGCCTGAAAGAGTTTAATTTCATGTATATGTTCAAGGAACTGGGAATCATTCTGGCTGTGACGGAAGATATCACCGAGCTTTCAGGCAAAGATGTGCTGACCGGTGGATACAACAGACAGGGATTCATCCATAATTCGGAAAACATATTCCGGCACTGTGATGACAGGACCGATTATGCCGTGTTGTACTTTAACGTCCGGAATTTCAAAGCGGTTAATGAGCTTTTCGGAGTTGACATTGGTGATAATGTGTTGCGCACAATTTATAAGAATCTGCGATCATCCAGCCTGAAGCCATGCGTAGTGGCGAGGGTGGAGGCTGATCAGTTCACCTGTCTGGTAGAGAAAAAGAAGCTGGATTTTGATGCGCTTTCCGGACTTTGTGAGTGGAATTTCACAAAGAATGGAAAGACGATGCACATCTTCTGTGGTTGCGGAATTTTCTTTGTTGAAAACAAAGAAATGAGCATCAACGGTATGATCGACCGTGCGAAGCTTGCAAAAAAATATATTACAGACGAATATGTAAAACCTTATAATATCTATGATGTATCGATGAAATCATATTACATTGATCGCGCGGAACTTGCAGGAGAACTCAGAAACGGACTGGCGCAGGAACAGTTCAAAGTATATTATCAGCCGGTTGTAGATGCGAAGACCGGAGAGATCAGGTCTGCAGAAGCACTGATCCGCTGGATGCATCCAAAGAGAGGATTCGTATCACCTGCCATATTCATTCCGGCATTAGAAGAGAGCGGGCATATCTCGGAACTGGATTTTTATGTGGCAAAAAAAGTATTTGAATTCATGCGGAAGCGATGCGAAGACGGTAAGAAAAATATCCCGATATCAATCAATCTGTCATGGATGGATTTTTATGATGAAAAGATGATGAAATGGATCGAGGAAAATGTAGAGTCATCTCAGAAGCTTGGAATCAAATCAAGATTTGAGATTACAGAGACATCGTTTGAGGCGATGAAGCAGAACCGCAATAATATCCTGGAATCATTGCAGAAAAAAGGTGCGGTGACACTTTTGGATGATTTTGGAAGCGGATATTCTTCTTACGGGGTACTTCAGGACTATAATTTCGATATTTTAAAGATAGATATGAGTCTGGTACGTCAGATTGAGACAAATCCAAAGTCGAGAAGCATCTTAAAATCTATCATTGCGATGGCTCATGAACTGGGGATGCAGCTGGTAGCAGAAGGAGCAGAGACGGAAGAACAGGTTGCATTCCTGAGGGAAAACGATTGTGATTGTATACAGGGATATTATTATTCCAAGCCGCTTCCGGAAGATGAATTTTTGGAATACCTTGGGGAAAATTAAACAACAGGTCAGAATCAGATTTTGAAGATCTAAGCTGTGTGAGTGTGAAAACTCTCCGGAAATCTGCACAAAAGTGTGGATTTCCGGGGATTCTTTTTAATTGTATATTAGTTAGTGTTCTAAATAAATAAAATATAAAACAAACAATAAAAATATAAAAAAATTATAAAAACATTGACAATATTGGTAGAAATGACTAATATGATCGTTAGAATTCTAATTAATAAAAGGAGGTGGAGAATTTGGAAAAAGATATGGAAACGTCAACATTTTTTTCCGTATTTCAATTAATGAAATTTATGCAATATCAGTCAATGAAGCGTATGGAAAAAATGGACTTGAAACCAAGTCAGGCGGGAGTCTTGTTTTCGTTGAAACATTGGGGGGAACAGTCGCAGAAACAACTGGCAGAACGTGTCGGCATTACACCGCCATCTATGACTGTTGCGTTACGGAAGATGGAAGAAAAAGGATATGTGACACGAAGACAGGATGAAAAGGATCAAAGAGTGGTAAAAATTCATCTTGCGCCAAAAGGAGAAGAATGTATAGAAGGAATTCAAAGAGTAATTCGTGAAATGGAAGAAATAGTTTATCAGGGAATATCAAGAGAAGAGATACTTCTGATGAAGCGGCTTCTGGCAGAAATGAAAAAAAATCTGTTGAACTCAAAGGATTTCAAAGGTGTGGATATGGATACGATCATAGAAAAGACATGTCCATCGGCACGTGGGAGTTTTTAGTAACAGAATATACAGACGGAACTGACAGGACAGATCCGTTGTATATAAATATGAATGCAGAAAGGAAAGACATAAGAAAATGGGAAAATTATTTAAGTTTCTGAAACCATATACAGCTGCTGTGGCAGCAATTATCTGCATACTGGTTGTCCAGGCTTATTGTGATCTGTCTTTGCCGACTTACACATCGGATATTGTGAATGTAGGTATCCAGCAGGGTGGTATTGATGAGACTGTACCTGATACAATTTCCAAAAAAGATCTGAACCATCTGTTACTGCTGGTTCCGTCGGACAGACAGAAAACTGTAAAAAACGCATATACAGAGTCGGTGGAAAAGTACGACTATAATGGTACTGTAATGGAACTAAAAGCTTCTGTGAAAGAAGATGAAAAGAAAATGGACAGGCTTTCAGAGATTCTTGGAAAGCCGATGCTCATGGCGGCAGGATTTGATTCCGGCAGTGATATGACACAGAAGATCGAAGAACAGATGCGTACACAGATGTCTGGAATTCCGAATGTTGATAAGATGGATATCTATGATATGTTGGAGTTTATGGGAGCTGAAGGCAGGAATGCGCTGATCGGTCAGATGGATCAGCAGATGGATTCCATGCAGGATTCAATGATTGCCCAGGCAGCAGCAGGGTACATTAAAGACGCTTACACCCATATAGGAATTGATACAGATCAGATCGAAACTACCTATATTTTGCGTACAGGAGCCAAGATGCTGGCACTTGCATTCCTTGGAATGGCAGCAAGTATACTGGTCGGACTGCTGGCATCACGTGTCGGTGCCGGTGTCGGACGCAGACTTCGTGAAAATGTATTCCGTAAAGTGGTTGGTTTCTCCAATGCGGAATTTGATAAATTCTCTACAGCATCACTGATTACAAGAAGCACGAATGACATTCAGCAGATCCAGTTATTACTTGTTATGATCCTTCGGATGGTTCTGTATGCACCGATTATGGCAATCGGAGGAATCTGGAAAGTCTTTCATACGAATGTCGGCATGTCGTGGATCATCGGACTTGCGGTTGCTGTTATTATAGTTATCGTAGGATTCTTATTCCTGGTGGTAATGCCGAAGTTTAAGCTGATCCAGAATCAGGTTGACAAACTGAATCTTGTCAGCCGTGAAATCCTGACAGGACTTTCGGTTATCCGTGCATTTGGTACACAGAAGCATGAGGAAGAACGTTTCGATGACGCAAATAAAGCACTGACAAAGACGAACTTATTTGTAAACCGAGCGATGACATTTATGATGCCGCTTATGATGTTCGTTATGAACAGTATTGCGGTTTTGATCGTATGGGTAGGTGGTCACAGCATCAATGACGGGGCAATGCAGGTTGGTGATATGATGGCATTTATCCAGTATACGATGCAGATTATCATGGCGTTCTTAATGATCTGTATGATCTCGGTTATGCTGCCAAGAGCAGCTGTATCTGCAGGCCGTGTAGACGAAGTACTGACAAGTGAGACTATGATCCATGATCCCGAGAACCCGTCACACATTCCGGAAGAAGGAAAAGGAAAGATTGTATTCGACCATGTATCGTTCCGTTATCCGGGGGCAGAAGAAGATGTCCTGCATGACATTTCCTTTACCGCAGAGCCTGGAAAGACGACGGCATTTATCGGAAGTACCGGGTGTGGTAAGTCTACGCTGGTGAATCTGATTCCGAGATTCTATGATGTTACAGACGGTAAGATTACGATTGACGGAAAAGATATCCGAAATGTATCACAACACGAACTCCGGGAGAAACTGGGATATGTACCGCAGAAAGCTGTATTATTCTCAGGCGATATTGCCTCAAATATCTTATATGGTAATCCGGAGGGAAGTGAAGCCGAGATGACAGAGGCAGCAACGATCGCACAGGCAACTGAATTTATTGAGCAGAAGAAGAAAAAGTATAAGAGTACCATTTCCCAGGGAGGATCGAATGTATCCGGAGGTCAGAAACAGAGACTTTCGATCGCAAGAGCAATAGCAAAACATCCGGATGTATATATATTTGATGATAGCTTTTCAGCACTGGATTATAAGACGGATGCAACACTTCGTGCAAAGCTGAAAGAGAAAACATCAGAAAGTACGGTTATGATCGTCGCACAGAGAATCAGTACGATTCTCCATGCAGATCAGATCATCGTGTTAGACGATGGTCAGATTGTCGGAAAAGGCACACATAAAGAACTGCTTAAGACCTGTGAAGCATATTATCAGATCGCATCTTCACAATTATCAGAGAAAGAATTAGAAGAAGATCTTAAGGAGGTGGAATCATATGCCAAGAGGTAGAGGACATGGACCGAGAATGTCCAATGAAAAGGCAAAAGATTTTAAAGGCACGATGAAAAAGCTGATGGCATATTTGAGCACATATAAGATTGGAATATTTTTTGTGATTGTATTTGCCATCGGGAGTACGATATTTAATATCGTAGGACCGAAGATACTTGGAAAAGCAACGACCGAGATATTTAAAGGTCTGGTCAGAAAAGTATCGGGCGGAGCCGGGATTGATTTTGACAAGATCGCACATATTGTACTGACTCTGTTATGCCTGTATCTGGCAAGTGCAGTGTTTTCATTCGTACAGGGATATATCATGACAGGAGTATCACAGAAGCTGACCTACCGTCTGAGAAAAGAAATCTCAGAGAAAATCAACCGCCTGCCGATGAATTATTTTGATAAACAGACACATGGAGAGGTGTTATCCCGTATCACAAATGATATAGATACTTTAAGCCAGAGCCTGAACCAGAGTGCAACGCAGGTGATCACATCGGTGACAACGATCATAGGTGTGCTGATCATGATGCTCAGTATCAGTCCACTGATGACATTGGTAGCACTTCTGATTCTTCCGGTCTCAATGGGACTGATCTCTATGATCGTAAAACGTTCGCAGAAGTACTTCATGAGCCAACAGGAGTATCTGGGACATGTAAATGGACAGGTAGAAGAAATCTATGGCGGTCATAATATCATCAAAGCATTCAATAAAGAGGAGGATGTAATCGCAACATTCAAGAGAGACAATGATATTTTGTATACATCTGCATGGAAATCACAGTTTCTTTCCGGAATGATGATGCCAATCATGCAGTTTGTCGGAAATCTTGGTTATGTCGGAGAGGTTATCCTGGGCGGTTATCTTGCTATGAAAGGAACGATTCAGGTTGGTGATATCCAGTCTTTTATCCAGTATGTAAGAAGCTTTACGCAGCCGATCCAGCAGGTTGCGCAGGTGGCAAATATGTTACAGTCCACAGCTGCAGCGTCTGAGCGTGTCTTCGAATTCCTTGAGGAGGCGGAAGAAGACCAGACAGTGGAACATCCGGTATGTATTGATGAAATGGAAGGAAGCGTAAGCTTTGAACATGTCCATTTCGGATATAATCCGGATCACACGATCATCAATGATTTTAGTGTGGATGTAAAGTCAGGACAGAAGGTTGCGATTGTAGGACCTACCGGTGCCGGAAAGACGACGATCATCAAATTACTGATGCGTTTTTATGATGTCGGAAGTGGTTCGATCAAAGTGGACGGGCATGATGTCCGTGACTTTAACCGCGATGATCTGAGAAAAATGTTCGGAATGGTATTACAGGATACCTGGCTGTTCAAAGGAAGTATCGAAGATAATATCCGTTATGGACGGCTGGATGCAACGCATGAAGAGGTAGTGGAGGCTGCGAAGGCAGCACGTGCACACCGCTTTATCCAGACCCTTCCGGGTGGTTATCAGATGGAGTTAAATGAAGAAGCAAGTAATGTGTCACAGGGACAGAAGCAGCTTCTGACAATTGCAAGAGCAATGCTTGCAGATCCTAAGATACTGATCCTTGATGAGGCAACAAGTTCGGTAGATACAAGAACCGAAATTCAGATCCAGAAGGCAATGGATCAGTTGATGAAAGGAAGAACCAGCTTTGTGATCGCACATAGACTGTCAACAATACGTGATGCAGATATGATTCTGGTTATGAAAGACGGAGATATCGTAGAACAGGGAAATCATGAAGAACTTCTTGCACAGAATGGATTCTATGCTGAACTGTATAATTCACAGTTTGAAAGAAGTGCATAAAAGCAGGAGTATTGCGTTAAAGATTACGGAATCCTTAAAGAGAAATAAGGCGCTGTCAGAAGAAAATCTGACAACGCCTTTTGAATATGCACGGAAACATGCCGGAAATAATCCGGATCGTTCTGCATTTATAACGCTTAGAGGGCAAAAAAAAGCGTATGTTACTATGCAAGGAAATATACGGTCAATATCCATTGCATGAAATAAACGAATAAAAATCAGAACGGGAAGATCCGGATTCTTTTAAAGAAAAATGAAAATGTGTAAAAAAACTGCTACCTGACAGCCTTTTTACCCGTTTAAGATGAATGCTTTAAAGTGTTTCAATTATATCATAAATATACAAAAAATATATAAAAATATGCAAATTAAAAATAAAGCAACGAAATGTGGCGTGAAAAGAAGCATATATTTGCTTGTGCATACCATGTTTCGTTGCTTTTTTACAAAAATTATTTCTGATTCTTATTTACATTCTGTAGTTTCATTGCACGAACCTTCAACGGAAGTCCGAACAGGTTAATGAATCCACTTGCATCATGATGGTCATACAGATCACCGGTTGTGAAGCTTGCAAGAGACTCGCTGTACAGAGAGTATGGAGAAGTAGTTCCGGCTTTGGTGATCGTTCCTTTATACAGTTTGAACTTCACTTCACCTGTTACATATTCCTGTGTGCTTTCAACGAAAGCCTGAATTGCTTCGCGCAGTGGTGTGAACCATTTTCCTTCGTATACAATCTGGGCAAGCTTGTCAGCCATTTCTTTCTTCACTTCTGCTGTGGCACGGTCAAGAATAAGTTCCTCTAACTGCTGGTGAGCAGCATACAGGATTGTTCCGCCAGGTGTCTCGTATACACCGCGGGACTTCATACCTACTACACGGTTCTCAACGATGTCGATGATTCCGATGCCGTGTTTTCCGCCAAGCTCATTCAGCTTGCGGATGATATCAGATACTTTCATCTCTTCGCCGTTGATACTCTTAGGCACACCTTTTTCAAAAGTCATAGTAACATATTCTGCTTTGTCAGGAGCTTTTTCCGGTGTGGTAGACATTACCAGAAGGTCATCATAGTTAGGTTCATTGGAAGGATCTTCCAGTTCCAGACCTTCATGGCTGATATGCCATAAGTTACGGTCACGGCTGTAGCTGTGCTTTGCGTCGAATGGAAGGTCGATTCCGTGTGCTTTACAGTAATCAATCTCGTCTTCACGTGACTGCATGGTCCAAATATCTGTCATTCTCCAAGGAGCAATGATTTTGATGTCCGGAGCAAGTGCTGTGATACCAAGTTCAAAACGGATCTGGTCATTTCCTTTACCGGTAGCACCGTGGCAGATGGCAACAGCATTTTCTTTCCGTGCAATCTCCACGAGACGTTTTGCGATTGCAGGACGGGCCATGGAAGTTCCGAGAAGATATTCATCTTCGTATACGGCATGTGCCTGAACGCAAGGTACAATGTAGTTATCAGCAAAATCATCTACGATATCTTCGATATATAACTTGGCTGCGCCGGAAAGCTTTGCTCTTTCTTCCAGTCCATCTAGTTCTTCCCCCTGACCACAGTCGATACAGCAGCAGATAACATCATAGTTAAATGTCTCTTTCAGCCATGGGATAATTGCTGTGGTATCAAGACCACCTGAGTATGCTAATACAACTTTTTCTTTCATCTTATATATCCTCCTACATGAAATATAGTTTTATCAATCGCTTTAAAATAATCTTCTCGTATACAGCCGGAAAAGTCAAGTCTTTCTTTTAACAGTGTGCGTTTGCGGCTGCAAGGAATACTATACACCTGATTTTATAAATATGCAAGAAAAAACGAGAAAAAGTTGAAAAATATGCAAATTAATGTATAAAATAACAAAAAATGTATAAAATAAGCAGAGAAGGATAGATACGGAAACAATCTTTAAAAATCTTTAACAAAAGTTAGCAAGAATTCTCCTTCCTTTATAGGTGGGAGATGAATTGCAGAAAAAGAAAATAGAACACTTGTTCTACAATGCGAAGTGTGGTATACTATAATCAGTCGAAAGGATAGAAAGGACTGACTATATGGACAAAATGGATCATAATGCACATTCAGTATATTTGATGTATTATCATCTGATCATGGTTGTAAAATACCGAAGAAAAGTAATAGATGATCCGATTTCGGAACGTGCAAAAGAGATCTGGGAACGTATTGCACCTGATTATGGAATCACACTGGAAGAATGGAATCATGATGTTGATCATGTGCATGTTATGTTTCGAGCACAGCCAAAATCAGAACTCAGTAAATTTATCAATGCGTATAAAAGTGCAAGCAGCCGTCTGTTGAAAAAAGAATATCCACAGATCAGGGAAAAACTCTGGAAGGGGGCATTCTGGAGTCAGAGTTTCTGTCTGTTGACTGCGGGCGGTGCACCGATTGAGGTTATTCGCAGCTATATTGAAACACAGGGGGAGAAAAAGCGATGAACATGGCATATCGTTTTCGGATATATCCAACCAGAGAGCAGGAAAACCTGCTTGCAAAGACCTTTGGCTGCTGCCGTTTTCTGTATAACCAGATGCTGAGCGATAAGATACGGGAATATGAAGTCTCGAAAAAGATGCTGCGGAATACACCGGCGATGTATAAAAAAGAATATCCGTTTTTGAAAGAAGTGGATGCTCTGGCACTTGCAAATGTGCAGCTGCATTTGGAAAAAGCATATAAAAATTTTTTCAGGGATCCGAAAAGTGGTTTCCCAAAATTCAAGTCAAAACACAGGAGCAGAAAAAGTTATACAACGAACCTGGTAAATGGAAATATTCAGGTAGAAGATCACCGGATAAAACTGCCGAAACTTACGTGGATCCGTATGAAAAAGCACCGGGATATACCGGAAAAATACCGTTTGAAAACCGTAACGGTCAGCATGGAACCTTCCGGAAAGTATTATGCAAGTCTTTTATATGAAATATCTGACTGTGAGAACCAAACAGGAGGAGTGGATTATGAAGATGCAAAAATACTGGGGATCGACTATGCGATGCGTGGAATGGCTGTGTTTTCAGAAAATATAAAAAAAGAAGATGCTGGTTATTTCAGAAAAAGCGAGGAGCGGCTTGCAAGGGAACAGCGGAAGTTATCCCATTGTGAGAAAGGAAGCCGGAATTATTTCCGGCAGAAAAAACGGGTTGCATTATGCCATGAAAAGATCCGAAACCAGAGGCGGGATTTCCTGCATAAACTGAGCCGCAGAATCGCAGACGAATATGATGTCGTTGCAGTAGAAGATATAGACATGAAAGCAATGAGCCAGTGCATGCATTTTGGAAAAAGTGTCATGGATAATGGGTATGGAATGTTCCGGGAGCTGCTGGAATATAAGCTGAAATGGGAAGGAAAGAAGATTGTACGGGTGGATCGCTTTTTTCCATCCAGTAAAAAGTGCTGTAAATGTGGCAGGGTGAAAAAAGAACTGAAACTTTCGGACAGAGTATACATCTGTGCGTGTGGAAATCAGATGGACCGAGATCTGAATGCAGCAATCAATATCCGTGAAGAAGCACGTCGTATGCTGTTGGCAGGATAGACAGAAACTGTCTGTAACCAGACCGGAAGATATCCCCTAATTGGGTAAAAAATAAATCGCGGGGCACGCGAGGATAGCTTGTAGATACTTGGCTCAGTAGAGCCATTGAGCAAGAAGCCCCCACTTCAAAATCTGTGATTTAAGTGGTGGGAGCATGTCACACAGATCAGGGGAGTGATCGAAGAAAGAATCAGGGGCAGAAAGAAGGAATCAAAATGGCACAGGGAAATCCGTTACCGGGAGAAAAATATTTACATTTTAAAAAGAAATTATATCAGATCATTGCAGTGGCAAAACATTCAGAAACCATGGAACCGTATGTTGTGTATCAGGCGTTGTATGGTGATTTTGGTGTATACATCCGCCCGTATGATATGTTTGTGAGTGAAGTCGATCATGAAAAATATCCGGAAGTGACACAGAAATACCGGTTTCAATATGTAGATCCAGAGACGATAAGCCAGAAAGAAGAAAATGTAAGTGCAGCAACGATGTGTCAGAAGGAAGAACCAGTAAGCACATCCGTGGAAAATGACAATAAAGAAATAGAAAAAACAGTAGTAGCTTCGCCAGAAGATGATACCATAGAGCAAATCAATCCATGGTTACTGCGTTTTCTGGATGCAGAAACCATGGAAGAAAAGTATAAGATTGTCTGCGACATCAAAAATGAAATTACAGATCGTCTGATCGATGATCTGGCAGTTGTTGTCGATGTGGTAATCCCGGAGGGAAAATTAAGTGATCGTTATGACCAGTTAAAATATTGTATCCGCACACGTCAGAAATACGAACAGACCTCTCTCTGGAGAAAATAGTATCTGATAATATCAGATGCCAACCCTGCATGGGGTGACTAACAAATAGCGATGCACAGAAAGTTTGTCTGCTAAGTTAGTTTGCTTTAGGCATGTTCTATCTATGCTTCTGGATGATAACCGTGGCGGCTCATATAGCTGTTGTGATATTTGCCGGAATAGGTAACATCTTCGGTGAACCATTCCGGAGGTGTAAAGCTGTTCGCTTCATCTTCAGAAGGAAATTCCACTTCTGCAAGGATCAGCGGAGCAAGTTCTCCCTCAAAAATATCCAGTTCGATGGTATAGGTACCAAATGGAATACAATATCTCTTTTTTGTGATAAGCAGACCGTCTGCTTTCGGGCGGAGATGTTCGTAACCCTCTGCGGTCAGCGGAAGATTGTATTCTTCTCTTGCCATGA
>OGXS01001070.1_pt1 | contig 20366 bp, 21 predicted proteins | sample 1576371 | NCBI WGS metagenome assembly OGXS01 (sample SAMEA3541475, study PRJEB24748) | human gut metagenome | biome: human gut; feature: human-associated habitat; material: faeces | place: China | collected 2012
TTTTTGGATAATAAAAAAACGGCCTTTATTCGTAAATCATGTGGAAACGACTTACAAACATAGGTCCGATTCATACATTACCCGATTACAGTTATTACTATATCATGTATTCCTTTAAAAGTAAATAGAAACTTTTCAAAAAACTGGCCTGTTTGTTTTCTTCGTATCTGGACTTTTCAAGCCATCCACTTTAGTGATAGTATAGTCTACAGAAAAGCAATTGCTATATTAATACATTAAAGGATGTGAACCGACTTGACGAAAAAAATCGCTGTAATCAATGATTTGTCCGGATTCGGCCGCTGCTCTCTCACTGCGGCCATCTCCGTCCATTCAGCCATGGGCGTCCAGGCTTGCCCGCTTCCAACCGCAATCCTGACTGCGCAGACCGGCTATCCCAGCTACTACTGTGATGACTACACAGACAAGATGGAGCATTACCGCACCGAATGGAAGAAGATGGGGCAGCATTTCGACGGAATATACACCGGCTTTGTAGCCGGAGAAACGCAGATCCGGCAGATTTTCAACTTCATAGACACCTTCGACAGCCCGGATACCTTTCTGCTGGTAGATCCGGTTATGGGGGATAATGGACGTACCTATTCTATCTTTACTCCTCCCCTCCTGTCACAGATGAGAAGGCTTGCTATGAGGGCAGATATCATCACCCCTAATCTTACGGAATTCTGCCTTCTGGCGGAAGCAGATTATAACAAGATCGCCAGTTTCGCACAGATAGACCAGCAGCTGTCCGCCATCCGCTCATTGGGCCAGTCGTTCTGCCAGGACGGTCCCCGCGACATCGTGGTCACCGGAATCAATTTCATGGATGCCAACGGGACGCAGCAGGTAGGCAACCTATATATGAATCATAAGGATTCTTTTTTCTGCTCTCTGCCTTACGTTGGCGGAAGCTACTCAGGCACCGGGGATTTATTCGCCTCCTGCATCAGCGCGGGGATGGCCAGAGGCATTCCTCTCCCAGACATTATGCAAACTGCCGGACAGTTTCTGGAACTGGCCATCACGGATACCGTAGCAGAGGGAATCCCCCGCAATGATGGCGTAAACTACGAGAAATACCTGTCTTGCCTGATTCCGGAATGTAACCATTTTTTTAATCATAAGGAAGGATGATGAATTATGAAAACGAACAACAGGCCCGCTGCCCTCATCACCGTCACTGGCCTATTCGCAGCAATGATCGCCTTAATGACCGCATATATTTTTCACATACCATATGGCGCGAACGGAGGATATATCCACTTCGGAGATGCCTTGATCTATATCGCAGCCATTCTTTTGCCCCGCCCGTATGCCCTGGCCGCAGCGGCGATCGGAGGCGGGCTTGCGGATCTCATGACCGCGCCAATGTGGGCGCCCGCGACCATATTGATCAAGATGCTTATCACGCTTCCATTTACCAGTCATAGCACAAAGATGCTGGAGATGCGCAATATAATCGCTCCGCTCCCTGCCCTTTTCCTGTCCGCAACAGGCTACTATCTGGCGGAGGGCATCCTCTTCGGCTCTTTTGCAGCGCCGCTGGCTTTTCTTGCCGGAAGCGCCATACAGTCCGGCGGAAGCGCGGTTATCTTTCTTCTTACCGCAGCAGCGCTTGATCGGATCCATATAAAAGCCAAGACACAGCAGCTTTTATTCAGCAATCACTAAGATTATAGAAAGGAAGGATATACGATGGCTGATATTTTATACACTTACAAAGACCAGGTATATGCTAATATTACCAACAAATGCAACTGCCGCTGCCGCTTCTGCATCCGAAGCCACGAAGACGGCGTAGGCGACGCAGACACGCTCTGGCACAAGACTGATCCCACCCTCGAGCAGATCAAGGAAGCTATGGACGCCTTTGATTTTACCGGCTACAAGGAACTGGTCTTCTGCGGCTATGGAGAGCCCACTTGCGCGATCGATAACCTGGTCGCCTCGGCAAAATATGCGAAAGAAAAATATGGATTGTCCATCCGGGTAAACACCAACGGGTTAGCAAACCTATACTATGGCAAAGATGTCATTCCGTTTCTTGCACAGGCCGTGGATTCCGTATCCATCAGCCTGAATGCGCCAACCAGCGAGCAGTATAATGAAGTTTCCCGCCCACAGCTTGACAACGCGTTTGAAGGACTCCTTCAATTCGCAACAGAATGCAAGGGACAAATTCCTTCGGTGAAGCTTACAATTGTAGATGTACTGCCCAAGGAGGAAATCGAGGCATGCAAGAAATTGGCTGCCTCGCTGGATATACCACTAAGAATACGCAAATATGCCTAACGGCACTCTGCGAAATACGGGGATGGAATATGGACAGAATATTAACTTATCAGATTGGCCCTTCCGAGGGAGGGCTACGGATTGAGCAGTTTCTCCGGCGCAGGGGATACTCGCTTCAGAATCTCACCCAGTTAAAGAAAATGAAAGAAAGCGTGCTTGTAAATGGCCAGTGGCTTCATCTGAACCGCCGTCTTACCTCTGGTGACGAACTGGTGATCCACATACAGGAACATGAGTCCTCCAAACATATTCCTGCGGTAAACCTGCCTCTGGATATCGTGTACGAGGATGAGGACATCATCGTCATCAATAAGCCTGCCGGAATGCCCATCCATCCCTCCCAGAATAATTACAGGAATTCTCTTGCCAATGCTCTCGCATGGTATTATCAAGAACAGGGAAAGGCTTTCGTATTCCGGTGTACCAACCGGCTGGACCGGGATACTTCCGGTCTTACCGTTGTCTCAAAGCATATGCTAAGCGGCAATGTTCTGTCCTCTATGGCCGCCGGACGAATGCTTCACCGGGAATACCTGGCAATCTGCAGAGGCCATATCACGCCCTCTGCCGGAACCATCCATGCTCCTTTATCACGAAAGCCCGGCTCCATCATCGAGCGCACTGTAGACTGGGAGCAGGGAGAGACAGCCATCACCCATTATCGCGTCGTAGAGGAAAAGAACGGACACAGCCTCGTCTCACTTCGCCTGGAGACTGGCCGCACCCATCAAATACGCATTCATATGAAACATCTGGGCTATCCGCTCATTGGGGATTATCTGTATAATCCTGACATGGAATATATTGGGAGACAGGCGCTGCATTCCCATAAGCTTTCATTCCCTCATCCAATTACCGGAGAGGAGATGGAATTCATCGCGCCGCTGCCCGAGGACATGCAATCGGTGCTGGATCCCTAAACCTTAACAGGCCTTTTACCAGGGCTTATGATTTTCTTAAGAATCTTTAGAAAATTTTCTGACTGTTGACATACTTACGTCACATTTACTCCTTATAATAAACTTATCAGATAAAGAAGACGGTAGTCGTACTGAGGCGTCTGTATGATTACCGGACTTCGCCTAACAATACGTAAAATTTACATAGATTTTTTCATCCCCCTCTCGGGCCGGCGCATAAGTGCCGGCCCTCTCTCTGCGTAAAAAAATGAATAATTTTTACATAAGGTATTCCCTCAGGCGAATCTCTTATGCTATAATCAATACGTGGCTCCTATCCGGAGCCATACACTATGCAGCAGTGGTCGAGTTGGCTGAAGGCGTCTGCCTCGAAAGCAGAAGAGCCGAAAGGCTCCGGGGGTTCAAATCCCTCCTGCTGCGTTATATCCTGCAAGTACATCTCTTTCGGTACATGCAGGATATATTTTTCAATAATTTCTTCCGTTTTTCTTAAGATTCTTTAGAAACATTTCCACCTTCTGACATATCTGCTTCACATTTTCCGGCTATAATAATCATATCAATTAAAGAAGACGGCGGTTGTGCTTAGTTACTTTGTATGATTGCTGGACTTCGCCTAACAATACGTAAAATTTACATAGATTTCATACCTCTTTAAAGGCCGATGCATAAGCACCGGCCTTCTCTCTATCATATCAGTATCTTAATTTCTGATCCATGCTCCCGGACCGGAATCCTTCCAGATCAAGCGTAATATAGACATAGCCCAGGCTCTTGAGATATTCCGCAATCTCATTTTTATATTCCATGACCACGTCCATAGCCTGGCAGTCTACCTCGATTCTGGCAATATCGCCATGGACTCTGACCCGTATATTATAAAGCCCGAGTTCCTTAAGATAAGACTCTGCCTCTTCCACCTTGCGCATATCCGCATAAGTCAGCCTGGTTCCATAAGGGAATCTGGTGGCCAGGCAAGGCGTCGAAGGCTTCTTCGCTACGGAGATCCCATATTCTTTCGCAAGCAGCCTGACCTCTTCCTTGGTAATGCAGGCATCCGCCAAAGGACTGATGATCCCCAATTCTCTTATCGCGCGGATGCCCGGGCGGTAGGCCTTAAGATCATCCGCATTGGTCCCTTCCAATATCCATCCCGCCTGCAGCTTAGCGGCCTCGCCCTGGATCTGCTCAAACAAATGCCTTTTGCAGCGATAGCACCGGTCTGTCGGATTATCCGCAATCTGCGCGGATTCCAGTTCGTCAATCTGAAGTATCCTGAAATCAGCGCCAATCTCTTCGGCCACCCTCCTGGCGCTTTGCGCGTCACCGGACGGGTGCATCGCCGTATGAAGGAAGACTGCATACACCTTCCGCTTACTTTTTAACGCCGCTTCGCAGGCAAGCTTCAGCAGCAGGCTGCTGTCTACTCCTCCGGAAAATGCTACGATCACGTCCTTCTTAGCATAGTCTTCCATCTGCCTTTTCAGGCACTGTATCTTCTCTTCATTCCTCTTCATTCCTTTTCCTCTTCCTGCCTTCCTCTTAATCCCAGCCTGTTTATCTGGGCCGCGATATAGCCCGCCCCGTAGCCATTGTCAATATTCACCACCGAGATGCCATTGGCGCAGGAATTAATCATGGTCAGAAGGGCCGACAGTCCATGCATGCTGGCGCCATACCCAACCGAAGTCGGGACGGCAATGACCGGCTTATCCACCAGGCCTCCAATGACGCTGGCAAGAGCGCCTTCCATGCCGGCCACCGCGATCACGCAGTTGGCCCGCTGTATGGTCTCCAGCCTGGCAAGCAGCCTGTGCAGCCCGCTTACTCCCACATCGTAAACGCGCTCTACGCAGGCGCCAAAATATTCGGCCACCTGGGCCGCTTCCTCTGCCACCGGAATATCTGCCGTGCCTGCCGTACAGACGGCGATGCAGCCTGCTTTTGCCTTTCCTTCATGTTCTATCTTCAGTATCCTTGATGTCTCGTCATACTGCACCTGTGCGTACTTGCTTCTTATCAGTTCATATTGTTCCCTGGATGCCCTGGTGCCAAGGACTTCCCCTTCTTCCTCATACAGCCTGCCAAAGATCGCAAGGAGATGCGCATCTGCTTTCCCCGCACAGAACACGACTTCCGGGAAACCGGAGCGTATCTTCCTGTGGGTATCCAGCTTGGCATACCCCAGATCCTCAAAAGGCTGGCGTCTCAAGGCGCCTTCGGCTTCCTCAAGGGTCAGTTCGCCCTTCTTTAACTTTTCCAGTATCTCGCGTGTCTCCATAATCTCCTCCTGTATGCATGCTATTCATCCTGTTTATCGATTTCTTTCTTAATATTTTCCCAGACTCTTTCCGACATCGCCTTATACTCCGTCTCCTCTACGCTCTCTTCCAAAATGACATACTTTTCCAAATACTCCCTTTCCAGGCTGGCATACTCCGGATACTGCTCCATAAATTCTGTATATTCAACAATCCTGTCTTCTTCCAGCAGCCTCCTGGCCGTCTTCATGTATCCATTGAAAGAAAGGCCATGATTACGATTAGTCCTTGTCCTATACGCAAATACTACGCGTATATAATATTTAATTTTGCTTAAAGAAATCCATATCTTATTCATACACATATTTATACCACCATCTACTGTTTTTTAATATATGATAACTCATTTTGAGTTAAATCTCAACGTGATTGATTCAAGTATAATAATATGTTTCCAACAGGAGGGAATTTGTATGACGTACCACGAAGACTTGTATATGATTTACAGAGATCGTCTTAGGGCGCTGCGAGAAGATAGCGATCTTTCACAGAAAACGATCGCGGATTATCTCGGCATTGGTCAGACTACTTATTCCCAATACGAACTTGGCAAACGTTCCATGCCAGTAGAATATATTATCAGACTCTGCCAGTTTTATAACGTTTCCGCAGATTATATGCTTGGTTTATCTAATGAAAAATAAAGATATCAGAATGTCACGCAGGGCAGGCCAAAAATGGCCTGCCCTGTGTTTCCCATGATACGATCATCTATGATGCTGTTACCGCGCTGCCTTACTCTTCTGCCTCATCATCTGTACCAGCGGATTCTCCAATATGGAAGATCTGCATATCTTCCGGGGTGATCAGTTCTATCCCTTGTTTCTGCTCCAACTTCAGATCTCTGACATAGAAGTTTTTAATCTCAGGGGAAAGTGTTTCAAAGTCAATCACAATCTCATCAAGCAAGTTGGCCGGAGCTGCCTTATAATGGATCTCGGACAATTCCTGGCTGACGAATCCCCGGACGCAGGCCTCATTGACAAATCTGATCTGTGCTGTTATGGATATGCTCTCTCCCGCGACCAATGTCTGGAAATCCAGCGCCATAATCTGCTTTTTCATAGAATCATAGTCAACATTCTTAATGACGCAGGCAATCTTCTGGTCTTTTAATTCCAGAGTGACCTGAGTTCCTTCCCCGTGTTCTTTGATCAGCTGCAAGGCATCCTGCTGGGCATACTGGAGAGATATGGGCTTCTTTAAGTCGCTTCCAAACAGTACGCCGGTGGCGAATCCCTCACGTCTTAATCTTTTTGCTTTCATTAGCGGGCTTCTTTTTTCTGCTTTTAACGTGATCATATCTGCTACCTCCTACTTGGCGTTATCTGGTTTCCGTACACGCAAAAACAAAAAAACTCCCATTTACCTTGTAAGTGTAGCTGGGAGCTTTCTTATTGGAAGTTCTGTATGCACTATCTTAATTATAGCACGATTGTCAAGTATTACGGAATCTATTACGAATATGAGAACATTATGCAGCTAGCCTGTGGCCCGCTCAGCCTAAACCATCAATAAAACTCCATTCGCAAAATCTCTTTTCCATCTTATAGTCATCGTAGACTTCATCAATAGTTTGTTCCACATAATTTTGCGGTGCTATCCCTTCATGGCGGTCTCTCCAGCGAATCAGGCACAGGGCCGTAAAAGCAAGATTAATGGCCATAAATATATTCATCTCCTATGTAGATTCTAAGATGCTTTAGCAGCAAACTGGCTGCGGTATAGTTCAGCGTAAAATCCATTGCGGGCAAGCAATTCCTTATGAGTTCCCTGCTCGATGATCGTACCCTCCCGCATCACTAGAATAAGATCCGCGTCCCGGATAGTGGAAAGCCGATGCGCGATGATAAAACTGGTACGTCCCTTCATCAGATGATCCATCGCCTTCTGAATCTCCACCTCTGTACGCGTATCCACACTGGAGGTTGCCTCATCCAGAATCAGGATGGACGGGTTGGCAAGGATTACCCTCGCAATCGTCATCAGCTGCTTCTGTCCCACAGAGATACCTGCCAGTTCATCATCTATAATGGTCTGATAGCCTTGAGACAGGGTACGGATAAAATGGTCAATCCTGGCAGCTTTTGCGGCCTGTATGATCTCCTCCATAGGAGCATCTTCCCGTCCATAAGCGATGTTTTCAGCAATGGTCCCGTTAAACAGCCAGGCGTCCTGCAAGACCATGCCCAGAATAGAACGCAGTTCCCTGCGGCTCATATCCTTAATGTTGACGCCATCAATAGTGATCCTGCCACCCTGCAGTTCATAGAAGCGCATCAGCAAATTGACCAGCGTTGTTTTGCCCGCTCCCGTCGGCCCTACAACCGCAACCTTGCTGCCTGCTTTTATTTGGATATCAATATCCTTCATCAGGATCCTGTCATCACTGTATCCAAACCGGACCTGCTCAAAGGATACATTCCCCTTTGGTTTTGGCAGTATCTCTTTTTCTGTGGCATCTGGCATTTCCTCCAACTCGTCTTCGATCTGATATACCCGTTCCACAGAAGCAATTGCAGCCTGCAGATTATTGAGCGTATACGACATCTGGGTGACCGGCTCTGAAATCTGGTTGATATACTGGAAAATAGCCTGTACTTCACCGATGGAAATACTGCCGCTGATTACTGACATGGCTCCGCGGACCGCAATGACCACATATCCAATCTGGCCCATCAGGCGGATCAGCGGGTTGATGGCATAAGTAATAAATTGCGCGTTCAAAGAGGCTTTTCTCAAGTTTTCATTCAGTTCATCATTGGTCTTCATCATCTCAGCCTGCAGATTAAATGCTTTGATCAGACTGTTTCCAGTAAAAGATTCCTCAATATTCGCGTTTAGTTCTCCCAGCGCGGACTGATTTTTGGCATAAAAGCGGTTTGTCTTTATAGAGATCAGAACTGCTGCCGCCATGCTTACGATTATGGCAAGTAAGGCAATTACCGTTAAAGAGGGGCTGATAAAAAGCATCATTGCGAATGCGCCGATAATTGTGATCACCGCCGAGATAAACTCCGTCAGCCCCTCCTGCAATGTGTCCGCCACTTTCTCCAGGTCACTGGTCACACGGCTTAAAATATCCCCTTTTTTGTGCGTGTCATAATACCGCAGGGGGAGCCGGTTCAACTTTCCGCTTATAGACTCACGCAGGGAGAGTGTCAGGTTCTGCGACACGCTTGCTAAAATGTACTGGGGGATATAGTTAAACAGCGCCCCCAGCAAGTATAAGATCAGGATTGCAAGCATGATTCCGCCCATCGTTGCAAGGTTCACTGTAAAAGTCCCGCCAACCTCCCGTGCCTTCTGCACTCCATCAAAGATCTGATTGATTGCCTCGCCAATCAGCGTGGGCGTTATAATGGTGCACACGGCAGAAACTGCCAGGCAAAAAAACGTAAAAATAATTTTTCCCCTTTGTTTCATCAAATCCTTAAAAAAACGTTTTAATGTGCCCTTAATATTCTGCGCGCGTCCCGCGGGCATCCCATCTCCCATGAAATCAGCATTGTTCTGTGTCTCTATGTTTTTCTTTTCTTCTGTCATGCCAATTCCTCCTCACTCAGCTGTGACCAGGCTATCTGCTGGTATACCGGACAGTCCTCAAGTAATTCTTTATGTGTGCCTTTCCCCACTATGCGCCCTTCGTCCAATACGATGATCTGGTCAGCATCAAGGATCGTACTGATCCGCTGGGCGACAATGATGACCGCGCTGTCTGCTACTTCCTGTTTCAGTGCCTTACGCAGACGGGCATCTGTCTTAAAATCTAACGCCGAAAAACTGTCATCAAAAATATAAATATCCGGCTTCCTTATGATCGCTCTTGCGATAGAAAGGCGCTGCCTCTGCCCTCCCGAAAAGTTGCTTCCTCCCTGGGAAACCTGAGAATCCAGCCCTTTTTCCATACTTGTAATAAAATCATCGATCTGGGCGATCTTCGCTGCATGGTGCATATCCTTTTCTGTCGCATCCTTTTTTCCATGACGCAGATTATCTGCGATCGTCCCGCTAAAAAGAAAGGCATTCTGCGGCACATAGCCAATTTTGTCTCTTAATTCTTCCTGCGGATATTCACGCACGTCTTTTCCGTCAATTAAAATATTGCCTTTCTCAAAATCATAGAAACGCATCAGGAGGCTGGCAATCGTCGATTTGCCCGAACCAGTGCTGCCTATAATCGCCGTGGTCTTCCCTTTTTCCACAGTGAAATCAATCTCCTTAAGGACCACTTCCTCTGCTCCGGCGTAGCGGAATGTCACGTTTCTAAATTCAACGATCGCCCCCGGCTTTCCTTTCGCAAACCGCTGGATAGTCCCTGCTGGCTCCGGTTCGGTTTCCAATACAGCATTGATACGGTTCGCGCAGATCTGGGCGCGTGGTATAAAGATAAACACGGCCACGCCCATCAGCAGATACATAAGGGTTAGCATAGCGTATTCTATGATCGCCATAATATCTCCAATCTCCATTCCTCCTTTTGCCACATGCCTGCCTCCAATCCAGATGATCATCAATGTGCAGATATTCATAATCACCATGACAAAAGGCACCATAACGGCAAAGATCTTATTGGCTTTTATCGCCGTGTCGGCATACTCATGGAAGGTTTGATCCGTCCGCTTTTTCTCGTATCCAGTTCGGTTAAAGGCACGAATCACCCTGACTCCGATTATACTTTCTCTGACCGTGCGGTTGATCTTATCCAGTAGTTTCTGCAGTCTGTCATAGATAGGGATAACTTTTTTGCCCATTATAATGACAAAAGCAATAATTGCCATCATAAATCCAAGTATCGTAAACGCAAGCAATCGATTTTTGGAAAATGCCAGAATCAATCCGGCGATCGTCATAAATGGAGCCGGAAGCAGCATCTCTACGATAATGGAAAATGCAACCTGTATCTGTGTGACATCGCTGGTACTTCGGGTAATGAGAGAAGCCGCACCGAACCGATTAAAATCGTTGATAGAAAACTCCTGTGCTTTCCGAAATAAAGCCCCTCTGATATCCTTTCCCATGCTGGTTGATATAGCTGTGGATGTATAGGTTCCAAGGATAGAGAACGCCGCGGTGGCCACAGCGGTCAGCAGCATGATTCCGCCTGTTTTCCATACATGTTCCAGATCCCCCGCCACAATGCCATTGTTTACAATATCTGCTGTAAGCGTAGGAATATATAAGGTTCCCATCACCTGTATAAACAGCAGTCCTATCATAAGCAGAAGCTTATTTTTATATGGCTGTAAAAAATATAAAAGTTTTTTCATTATAACCTCCTGATAAGTGCAAAAAAAGCCGATAACCACGAATAATAGGATCGTAGTTATCGGCTCTGCGTCTGCGCGTCTGGCTCTTTGATCATTGACATCTTAAATTGCTTCACGTTAACCAAGGCTTTTTGCCTACACTTTGGACAAAATAAAGGAAAATTTTCCAATACCGTATTTTCCTGTATTTTCAGCCTTGTCTTGCTTTTGCAAAAGGGACATAATATCCATTCTTCTCTCATCTGGCTTCTCCTTTTTCTGGCATCCTTATTTGATTCTCACTCTCATCGGCACTGTGATATATCTTTTGTCAAAACTCCGGCCAATCCGTTCTATTATAATAAGCGCAAGAATAATTACCACGCCTGATTTTAACAGACTATATTTTTTCTTATGGCTTACATCTTTCATGATGCCACCTCCACTGTGGTGTCAATTCGCTTTGTTACATGTAGTTCCTCCTGTATCTCAAACATCCATCTCCTTGCCACGCTTCCCTAAAGAACTTCTTTTTTCATACTCTTCACGCATATACTGATTACTTGTTCTGAATAGTGATATAAAGAGATCGCGCTCTTCCGCTGTAATCCTGGAAAATGCAGTCTGCTCAATCTCCTGGGTCTCTCCAATTACCTTCGCGCAGAACTCCCGCCCTGCTTCTGTTAAGATAATGTTTTTCTTATTGCGCGTCCCTGGAATAACCTCCAATAAAACCCATCCTTTTTGTGCCATGGCTGAAATTGATGAATTGACCGTCTGCTTTGAATAATACCAGTTGCTGCAAAGGTCGCTTTGAGAGACCGGTTCATCGCTGTTATACAGAATATACAGAATCCAATATACGCTGTCAGATAGTCCATAGTTCTGCGCGATATCATGATAGATTCCATCACTTTCATTGCACAGCTGGTTAATCTCGATCATCTGCTTTTTTATTGTATTCATAGATCCATTCCTTTCTACTTATTAGTGTCCGTTTTCGGATACTTTGAATTATAGTCCGAAACCAGACACTTGTCAACAGAGTTTATGCTTTTTTTATATGTGCTAAATAAAAGGAAGCGTATTACGCAAAAATCCCAGGAGATATAAATCCCCTGGGACTGCTTTAAACTGATAGCCTACATCATCGTATCATCCCGCAAGGCCTCAGCCAGACTGATTTTGCGTACATTCCTGTAGCCAAGATAATAAGCCAGCGCCACCGTTCCAAGTATGGCCAGCATAAAAGCAGCAATCGGAATCAGCGGAGCCTCGGACAGAAAGACTTCTGCCTCAAGATAACTTGTTTGTAACAGATAGCCGACCACAATAACTGCCAGCGGAATGGTAAATACAATCGGGCGGCCTGCGATGACCAAGGCTTCGATACAGAACATTTTTTTAATTCCTCCCGGCGTCAGTCCGACAGACATATATCTGGCAAATTCTCTTTTTCTCTGACGGACAAATCCCAATGTATTGGAAAACACATTCCCAATGCCAATGATTGCAAGCAATACGCAGAAACCGCCGAAGATTGCCATCATTCCCTGTATCTGCCTGTCGTTGGCTTCCTTCTTATGAATACGGTTTTCGCTTTTTGCCTCATAAGATCCGGCAAGAATCTGATCGATATCAGCCTGCAGCGTATTCAATTCCGCTAAAGTGGCGTTTTCGCCGCCCAGAACGCAGATGTAGGTGTCTTCCCCACCCTCCGCAGCCTTTCCCTTGATTTCCTTCCACAGGGATGCCGGAATAAAATGTACCAATTCATAATAATCAGACGCCGCGTATTCTTCTCTTAAATCAGGAACTTTCTCCGTGTAGGACAAGACAGGGACTTCCAGCTCCGCTCCTTCTTCTCCGGGCTTTCTTAAAATACTGGCAGCATTCCTGCCTTTTACATAGGGCATATACTTGGGGTGTCTAAAATCCGGGTTCGTCACATCGCGGATGTGATTTCGTATGACAGCCCCGTCAAGTCGCGGCGTAACGCCAATCTCCTCACAGTAAGCCTGAAAACTGGCATCATCCAATATAACGATAGGAGCATTAACGCTCCAGCCTGCATCCATCTTCACTGCACTGTCATCCGAAGCATGGGAAAAGCCGCCAATGGATTTCATCTCATCACTCATTTCCTCCTCTGTGATGACTGCTTTGGCCGTTGCCTTTTGATACACGATGGCGCTTCTTATGCCGGGAAGATCTTGTATTTCTTTTGTTTCCGCAAAAGAATCCACTTCCGTATCCTGTACGGTAACCATGATGTCCCAGACATCCTGATATTTTTCAAAATATGTCTCTGCCGTACTGATCTTTGACATTGTAAAAAAGCACTGCATAACCGTGAACGCCATGAACGAGAATATCAGGGATAAGGATGCCGTCCGAAGAGCCTTTCGCTGTGCTTTTAAAGCATTTCCCGCCAATTCTCCTTCCGTGCCAAACAAAAATGCAAGCACAGGCGAATTCTTTTTCCGCTTAAGCTGCAGTTCGCCGGTATTTCTAATCGCTTCCAGCGGCGTAAGCCTGCTCAACTTTTTAGCCGGCAGCCAGGCGGATATCCAGATCGTGATCACTGTCACAAGCAGTGTCAAGATCAAAACAAGCGGATGATAGCCAAAAACTGCCTGATGTCTGCCTGCCACATTGCTTCCCAGCAAGGCATTTACCATCTGCAAAAGCCCCATGCTGATTGCAATTCCCAGCAGATTTCCTGCTATGACCGGTATGGCGCAAAGTGCCGCCGCTTCCTGTAGCAGGCATGCCCGTATCTGTTTCGGCGTGGCTCCAATGCTGGAGAAAATACCAAACTGATGGATTCTTGCATTCATGGATACCGCGAATGAATTGTGTATGATAACAATCAGGGAAATGGATGCCATTGCCAGGATCGCAAGAAACAAGGGGAACAGCAGTCTTGGCGCTGTATCCTGCGGGCTGCGGATCAAATACATGGCAAGAAGTTCATAGTTATAAACGGCTGTTTTCGGAGAAACCCCGGCTATCTCGGCAATCCGCGGCGTATCTTCCAAAACCGTACTTATATCATCAAAGTATATATCCAGCACGGTTCCCTGTCCCTGTGCTGCCTTCTCGTTAACCACTACGTCTTTTACATTGGCAAAGTTTTTTATGGCATCTATATCCTCCGAATCAATTGCCCCTGCGATCCGGCTCTGCCAGCCGCCTTCTTCCAGTTTGATCCTCTCCACTTCATACTTCCATGCGTTATAAAACAAACTGCAGAGCAAGGATAGCAGCAGGGCTGAGATAAACGCCGCAACCCTAACGGAAATACTTAAGGAACGGTTGTTTTTAATATATCCAGATGAGTAATCTTTCCACATAGCCCTTACCTCCGCCATTCATCACTGATGATATGTCCATCCTCGATAGTTATAATGCGTTCTGCTTCCAGGGCCACCTTCTCATCATGGGTAATCAGCAGAATGGTCTGCTCCAGATTCCGATTGGAGAGTTTCAGCATGTCAATGATCTCTTTGGAATTTTTCTGATCCAGGTTCCCAGTCGGCTCATCTGCCAATAGTAACGCGGGGCGGTAAATAAGAGAGCGTGCAATCGCAACTCTTTGCTGCTGCCCGCCTGACAGTTGATTTGGCAGGGCCTCCAGCTTGTCAGCAATACCAAGAGAACCGACCACCTTATCAAAATATTCCTTGTTTGGCTTCTTTTTATCCAGCGTAAGGGGCATAAGAATATTTTTCCGCACCGAAAGCGTAGGGATCAGGTTATAGAACTGATACACGAGCCCCACCTTTCTGCGGCGGAAGATGGCGGCCTGTGTGGGATTTAACTTAAAAAGGTCTGTCCCATCTATGGTTACCGTTCCGCTAGTCGGCTTGTCCACACTACCCAGGATATGCAGAAGCGTGGATTTTCCGGAGCCGGATGCCCCGATGATCGCCACAAATTCTCCTTTGCTGATTGTCAGGTCAATCCCGTCCAGCGCGGTTACCTGATTGTTCCCGGAACCGTATACTTTACGGACCCTTTCGCATGTTAGAATGTTCATTTGATTCTTACCTCCTGCCATCATGTTGTATATCACTATATCTACAGTATAGCAAATGAAAATTACAACTTAGTGACTGTAAATCCGAATCTCAAAACACGCCCCTGCCCCCTGCTTGTTCGTAGCCCGTATCGTGCCATTCTGGCGCTTAAGAATCTCTTTTGCCAGCGCCAGTCCGATACCGATGCCTCCTTCATGGGCATTGCGGCCGCGATAGAATCGTTCAAAAAGATAGGGCATATCCTCTTTAAGAAATCCCGCCCCTTCATCCCAGATTCTAATTTCCGTATAGAGCGGATTCTGTTCATAAGCACAGTGGATAGTTCCGCCCGGATTGTGCTCCATGCAGTTTTTCATCAGATTCATGACCGCCTCCATCGTCCAGTCCAGATCGACGGTTATCGCCATCCCGCCCAGTTCCGGGATATCAACAGAAGTACCTGTCGCCGTCAATAGTTCCTGCAAGTTGTCCGACGCAAGAACAAGCACGGTAAAAACATCAACCTCTTCCCTTTGAAGAATCAGCGTGCCAGAATCAAGGCGGGATAACACAAGCAGGGCCTCTTCTAAATGACTAAGCCTCAGAAGCTGTTTTTGTATCTGCTCCACCTTATTATTACTATTATCTCTTTGCATGGTCTGCAAAGACAAAGAGATTGCAGTAATCGGCGTCTTGATCTGATGCGCAATATTGGACAGATTTTCCGCAAAATCATTTTTCGCCTGTACTGCGGCCTCTTTCGTCTGATAAAGGAACGTCACCGTCTTATAAATTTCATCTTCCAATTTAGAAAAATCATCCTCCCCAGTCGTAGAAAGGATGACTGCTTTTCCCATATTCGCTTGTTCCAAATACTCTGCCAGACCCTGGATACGCATGCTTTCCTTTTTGTTTCGATACAGCAGGGTAACAAGCAGAAGGCAGAAGCCCGCCAGAACTCCTGCTGCCACAGTTAAATCACCTCTCCTGTGAAGCGAATGCGAAAAATCAGCAATTCGGTATCCCCATACGGATAAGACATCCTTTCGGGCCGTTCCGTCTGCATTCCCTCCTGTATATTCCTTCAATGCGGCTGAAATAATCTTTTCTGCTTGCGGATCCTGCTCTAACACTTCTCCGCAAACAGCGTTTAACAGATTAAATTGAAGCCGGCTGTCATAATGGAACATCATTATGGCAGTAAGTGCAGAAGAGATCAAACTGATAGATAGCACAAATCCAACTGTGATCAAAATGTTTTTTCGTCCGCTCATATCGTATCCTCCATACGGTATCCTACGCTTCTGACCGTCTTTAGACAGGATGGCTGGTCTAATTTATCCCTCAGACGTTTCATTGTGACTGTCAGCGTGTTGTTATTCACATAGTTTCCATTCACATCCCATACCTGTTCTAAGATTTTTTCTCTGGTTACAGTCTTTCCCTTGTTCTGCATCAGGTACAAGAGCAGCTGGTATTCCGCCACGCTCAAATTGATCTCTTCCAAATGGAAGGTAACTGTCCTGCGGTTCTGGTCGATGATAATCCCATCGCAGGAAAGATACTGCCCAGCCGCATTGCGGGTCCGGCGAAGCAAAGCCAATATCCGCGAATACAACACTTCCAGTTCAAAAGGCTTCACCACATAGTCATCCGCACCGTTTTGAAACCCTGATACGATATCACAGGAATCCCCACGGACCGTAAGAAAGATAATTGGAAGTTCCTTCCATGTACCGCGGATCCATTTACACAAATAATCACCTCGTCCATCCGGCATATTCCAATCCAGAAGAACCATTGACGGCACATGGATTTTCAGGGCCTGCTTAATGCTGGCAAGCGTATCATATATCGTCACCTTAAAATCTTTCTGTTCCAGATATTCTTTTACAGTATTCGCAATATTGGGGTCATCTTCAGCATAGTATAAATCGATCATCTCAATCTCCCATCCTGTCTTTTTGTATCTATTATAGCAGGATAAAGTTACAGTTGGGTGACTAAACTTCGCGCTGCCACGTGCTATTCCCCCTTACCCAGGCATTTCACCCAGATAAAGATGACGATCGCAGTTGCGACAAGGAATTCCGCCAAAATAACTGAGGGATTCCAAATCTCCAAATAAAAATGACCAATAAAATATATGGCAAAAAACAGCAGATACACGCCTATCGAGTATGCGATACAGCGACTAGCCTGACGGCGTTTTCTTTCCCGGATTAATATCTGTTGCTGCTGCTTCTCAAGTATTTCCGTCTTTACCGACAATTCATCCACTTCGGACGGCTTCAAAAGATAGTCTGTTGTAACATCAAAAATCGTGCTTAGCGCTATGATCTTTTCTAACTCCGGCACTGCCTGCCCGGATTCCCATTTTGATATAGACTGCCTGGAAACATTCATTTTCTCAGCCAGCTGTTCTTGTGTCAAGTCCATTTCCTTCCGCAAAGTCAAAAGCCTTTCTGAAAAATCCACATCCATATCCTCCTTACATTTGATATATCAACCATACCAGATTTCCCGGTTGCATGCTACATAGCAGGCTGTATAATTGCGCAATCACCGGTTGATATACGCATGCAGATACCCTTTTATCAGCATTTTGCCCCTCTGAGCCGCTCGACAAGCGTCTCCTTCGAAAAGTTTTTCATAGATATCAGCGTTATAAGCAGAGGAACCACGATCAGAACAACGGCATAAACGGCAAAAAGCGTCCATGGGAATGCAAAAGTCATGTAACAGGCCCCGCCATTACGAAGCAGGCTCACAAGCGCATATCCAAGCAGCGTACCGACAGTCATTGTCACACCCACAGCCGCAAGGACTAAGATCAGGCTTTCGCACAATAGCATTTTTCTGATCTGCCCTTTTGCCATACCGATGGACTCAAGCACTGCCAGTTCCTGCTTTCTTGTAACAATATTCGTGATCAGCGTATTTATCATGCTCAGCATGCTGAACATCATAATAAAGATGGCAAGCCCGCCAATGGCGCCGAACACGGAATCTGCTGTTTTCGTATAGAAGGCCTTTCTTTCCGCAAGGCTTTCCATGCTTAATTCCGATTTTTCCTCAACCATCTGTGTTAAGATTTCTCCTACTTCCGCTTCCTTATCAGGCTCAGTCGATACAAGCAGATGCGAATTCAGGCTCTCATAGGAAATAAGCTTCCATATTGCCTGTTCAGGCATTAAAAACCAGCCTTCCACGAACTTATTATCCATTGTAAACTGACGGTTCAAAGTGCCAAGAATCGTAACCTCTTTTTCTGCCATCTGCCTGCCATCATAATAGCGCAGGGTAATTTTATCCCCCACGCGAAACTGCCAGCCATAGATTTCTTTTGCATTCGCATTATCAGATACCAGGATATAATCGCCGCTCATCAGTTTGCTATAGTCCGCATCCCCATCCTCAACATACTTCCTGATTTCCTCTGTCTCCTTTTCTGTCAGAGGGTATATAGAATCATCATTATCATATTCATCCTGCTGCGCGTAATCGAAACGCACGCCGAAATTCTTAATCTGCGCCACACTTTTCACGCCGTCTAAAGCAATGATGTCCTGAATCATTTTTTCATCCAACGGCTTATTTGCCTGCAAGCCGCTCATCCCGTTTTCGTCCGACTCGACAGCCGCATCGCTATAGCGGATATCAAATTCCGCATCCTCAAATACCCCTTGCCGTGCATACCCTTCTTTATCGAACGAGGTCATAAAGGCCGCTGCCGTCATAAACAGAATACCGCCAAACGCAAGGGATAGCATTGTAACCCCTGCTTTTTTCTTGTTCTTGGTAAAATTCATCGCGCCTAAGGAAAGCGGCGTCAACTTGCGGCACATTTTCTTATTTGCAGTCTGCTTCATATCATCTTGCGGTATATAGCGCAGGGCCTCCATCGGAGACACGGCAGACGCCAGCTTAGCCGGCTTGCGGACCGAAATCATTGTGATAACATAGATGACCGCAAAGACGCTGGCCGCTATCAGCAGCGTGTTGACCATGCTAAATCCTGATGGGATGATCAAATACCCTGCAACGCCTCCCGCCAAGAGCCCGATAGGCGAAGCAAACGCAGCCAGTCTTCTGCCTTCCTTTGAAACCAGACTTTTCATCTGCTTCTTTGTCATTCCTATCGTACGCAACTGGCCATACTGATGGATCTTTCCAATCACAGACAGATAAAACACGCCGTAAATCACTAGAATGCAGGCAAACAGGATAATCGCGCCTGCCAGCGCATACAGCAATATATCCCGGGAGTCCGCAGATAATGACTCAAGAAACGCTTTCGACGGACTTACATATTTTCTTTCAACTCCTGCCTCTCTTCCGATAAGGTACATTGCTTCCTTGCACTCCTCCGGCCCCATCGCTGCTGCGCCGCACAGTTTGGCATAGACCTCGTAGGGCATATCCTTTAACTGACTTCCGCTATCGGCATAAGATTTTGAAAAAAATACAGCAAACCGCTTTGCTGTCTCTCCGCCACTTAAAATGCCTGTGACCGTAAAGGTTTCCGAATTCCCATCACAAAAGTCCAGCGTTATCTGGCTTCCAATCTGTATGGGTATTCCCATTTTTTTCAGCATGGCCGCCTGCACGGCGATCTCATTTCCCCGTTCGGGCAGTTTTCCGCTTTTTGTCTCCGCGATCCTGATTTCGTCCGACAGTTCGCTGACATAATAAGGTATTACGCTAAATCCAGCCATATCAGAAACCGCGCCTGTCTTTACCTGTATTTGATAGGCAATCCTCTCATCCATTTTCAGCGCTTCTGCCTGACTGGCCGACAGATTATAATAGCCCACTTGCTGCGCGTGGGAAAGCTGTCTTTTCGTATCTTCCTTCTGGCCAGCAGCATACATCAGAATCGCCATAAGCAGGGCAGATGCCAAAGCAATCGTAATCATCACGAATGTATTACGCATACGGCTATACTTCAGGCTCTGCTTTGACATCTGTGTTAACATTTCTGTCCTTATCCTTTTACCACTCATTTCAAACGCTCCTTATGTGTGATTTTCCCATCCTCAATGCGAATTCGCATATCCGCTTTTTCTGCGATTTCAGGATTATGGGTAATCATAACAATAGTCTGGTGAAACTTTTCGCTTGTCATTTTTAAGAGATCGATGACCTTTTCACTGGTACGGCTGTCAAGATTACCCGTCGGCTCATCCGCAAGAATCACCTCTGCATTTGTCGAAATCGCACGCGCAATCGCTACGCGCTGCTGTTCGCCTCCTGAAAGTTTATTGATATTGCGGTTCATCTGATCTTCTGTAATTCCCATTCGTGTCAGAAGTTCCCGCGCCCGTTCTTTTTTGTTTTTAATCGGGTTTGACGTAATTTCCATTGCCGCCAGCACATTCTCCAGCGGGGTCAGATAAGGCAGCAGATTATACGCCTGAAACACAATTCCAATCTTGCTGTTTCGATATCTTGTATAGCCAATTTCCCGGATATCTTTTCCTTCAAAGCACACGCAGCCGCTCTTAGGTTCTTCCAGAGCACCCGCCAAAGTCAGCGTCGTTGTTTTCCCCGATC
>OGXS01001072.1_pt1 | contig 20350 bp, 21 predicted proteins | sample 1576371 | NCBI WGS metagenome assembly OGXS01 (sample SAMEA3541475, study PRJEB24748) | human gut metagenome | biome: human gut; feature: human-associated habitat; material: faeces | place: China | collected 2012
CAAAAACTACAACATCTTTTCTGGCTGCTGTGCAAATTCGTTGCATTGCTATTTGGTGTACTGTTTTGACCTGATCTTGTGTAGACACTATTTAGTAGTCTCCCAGTCTTAGTTGAATCGGTCGAATCCCAGATAGAATCCACCGACGCCTGCGAGCAACTTGCAGATCGTCTTTTTCACAAAGCCCTCCTTTGGTCTTATCGCCGCCCACTCGCTTATTTTCCCCGCCCCAGAGCCGTAGCTCTCATTAGCACCAACAGATTCCAGAATTGTCAGTCTTCTTTAGCAGGCATAGCACAGTTCGCGTGAGAAACCATCCATGGGATCCAAGCGGTAGCGGATCCGGGCCTTGTGGCGAACCTTTATCCATTTCATTATGTGATCCCAAAAGGATTTTATTGCATAGGTGAATCCGCACGGATTAAACGAACAAATATCCCCCCTCTTTAACGGGGGATATTTGTTCATTCTGAAGATCCGGCTCATCTCTTGTCCGAACGGTCCCGGAAAGCGCGCACCAGCCTTTGGGCCTGCTGTGTGATGCTTTCCCAAGCGCCAACATCCACCAAAGCACTCAGGCTACCACCCACGCCTACGCCCACAGCCCCAGCTGCATAGTACTGTGGTGCGTTGTCAGCAGAAATACCACCCACAGCCACGATTTTTGCCTCATGGAAGGGTGAGAGAATATCCCGGATGTAACCCGGCCCCATTTGTCCCGCAGGAAATAGCTTGACATATTCGCACCCCTGCGCTAGAGCGGCCTGTATTTCACTCGGGGTTAATACACCGGGAAGAACCATGATGCCGTTCCTTTGGCACAAAGATACAACCCCCGAGTGATAATTTGGCGCGACGATAAACTGTGCACCCGCCTTCAACGCACAGGCACATCGTTCCTCATCGATGATCGTTCCCGCACCAATGTACAACTTTCCGTCCCAGATTTTGCGCAATTTTGCAACTGTTTCAAATGCGTCCAAGTTGTCCACCGCCACTTCAGCCATGCGGATGCCGCCCGCGTACAGTGCCTGCACCAAAGGCATTGCCTGTATGCAAGACCACCCACGCAAAATGGCGATAGTTCCAGTTTCCTGCAGCGCATGATACGTTTGCATAATTTTCTCCTTTCAATACAAAACAGACCCTTTTAACCATTTGAGACAGACGCCCCGTGCAGCCGGCGAATTTTCAACAAGCCACGGACACTGAGGCTGCCACTCTCTTCGTATCGAATAACGCGCAGATTTTGCCCCAGACTCAAGGGAATCCCCATTAACGGCAGACAGAGCAAGAAAGCATCCGCAAAGACCTGACGCCCGTACAGGGTCAACTTTTTGTATTCCAATTCAAAAAGATGTCGGAACATTTGCCAATCCGCGTAGGTGAGAGCACCCAGTACCCGGGAAAGTATCTGTTGCTGTGTAATGCCGTGCATCTTCTGATGTACTCGTGCACAGAATAGCGCACGGCTGAGGCCGTATTGTTCGGCGGTGCGGAAACCCTGCTGCACACTGGCCACGTCCATCTTCCATCCGATAGTACCGGGTCGCGGCACTGAACTTTTTAAAATAGTGTGATTGCAGACAGCCCACAGCAGTTCTCCACTCAAGGTCGTAGCCGCCTGTGTGATGCTGCCATTCTCCACGTAGATGATTTTGTTGTGAGAGCCGAAATGGATAAACAGCTGTTTTCCGTCATCTTCAGAGTCAAGTGCTCCAAAGACCTCCGCTTCTTCACCGCGCAGCATATCAGTGTCATCCGGGCCGCCAGTTTCGAACCGGATGCCCGGCACAAAGCAAAACGGAACATTTGAGATCTCCGGGAGGGTACGTACCTGCACACTTGCGGCCAGCCTAAATAAGTCCACCGGTGCTTCGATGTGTTTGATTTCGCACAGGCCGGTATCTGAAGTGATCATCCCTGCAGCGTATATTTCCCCGATGGAGCAATCCCATCGGTTCTGCAAGGCATTCATTTCTCGGCGCACCGCTGCCTGTAAAAGATGATTTTGGCCTTCCCGCGCTGCGTCAACAGCACCGGTACGGCATTGGCTCTGCGCCAGAATCTGGTTGTTCTCCACCAGCGTAAAGCGGGTGTTGGTGGTTCCACCGTCCAGCAGCAGTAGGCATTTTCTCAAACGACACATCTCCTTTTCCTTATATCCGGCCGAAACGGGCCAGCAAATCCTCCACGGTGGCACCGGCCATGATTGCACGCCGGGTCTCCTCCTCCCGGTCTGCCTGTTCCCGTACCAGCTTATATACTTCAGTCAGCCGATCGCAGGGAACCACCACCACACCGATCTCATCAGCAATCACCAGGTCACCCGGGCGAACAAGGACCCCACCGCATACTACCGGAGCATTGATCTCTATGGGTTCCTGGCGGCCAGAGTAGGCGGTGTGGGACGCACGGGGTCCCACCGACTTTGCACTGATAGGGAATCCCAGAAGACGCGCTTCATCGGTGTCGCGGCAGCTGCCATCGATTACGGCACCCGCAATTCCCCCGCTATGCGCCAGGCCGGACATCAGCCCCCCCCAGATAGAAGTTTCTATCTCGCCGAAAGCGTCGATGACGATCACATCGCCGGGGCGCGCCACCTGGTACACAGCCAAACAGTCCACAATATCGCCGGCGGTCAGTTTCACGGTGATTGCTGGCCCGATAATCTTTTTATCCGCAGCACGCGGCTTGATGTCGGGATGCATGATATTGCAACGTTCCATTGCATCCCCTACTACACATGATAAAGACAACACATCTTCCATCTCTCGAAATGGGCGTACAAGTCTTTCATCAATATCAGGGCGCGGATGAATCTCTTTTTTCAAACTGCTTACCTCCTGTGATGTTTCAAACGGGGTTGGTGTGCGCTTAGTTTAGAACCTCCCCTGGAATTTTCATCAGATAATGCTCCTGTCCATTTTCGCATGCGAGGTAGATCTGCCGCACAGCTGGGTCCCAAAATCCGTGCGGATAAAAGAAACTCTCTCCCGTCTCGCACAGATCCACTTTCTTGGACCAAGTTCGTGTTGCATCTAAACTCACCCACAGAGACAGCGGGGTACGTTTGCTCCAATCGCAAAAAGCAGTGCTGACTGTAGGATTGTGGATGAGGATCGTTTTGTTCTCGATCTTCAGAAGTGTGATCTTAGAAGCAGGATTCGGAATATCTGTTGGCTGAGCGGTACTCCACGTCAGGCCAGCGTCATCGCTGAAGGATCGATACAGGCGGCCGGTGTATTTTCAGCGCGCATCAACATCACCAATCTTCCGGGGGCGTACTCACACACGTTATTTTCCCACAGCGGGGCGTCTGCAGTCAGATAACCTCTCAGATCAAAAGTTTTTCCTTCGTCATCCGAGATCAGTGCGCCACACCGAAACGGCCAACATGGATCAATGCCACCATTGAGCACATTGCTAGTTGTCCAGTCCCAGCTGTCCCGACATTCCTGCCAGTAAAAGGGGAAGACCCAGCGGCCGCTATCTCACATACTTTCTGCTAACTGTTTTCTTGTCAGGAAGGCTTCGTTTGCATTAGCTATTACACCCTCCATCCTCACAAATTTCTTGCTTTCTTGCTGTTATTCTTCCATTTCTTTCTCAAAAATAACCACTGCCGAAGGAGAAGGGATGTCCAGAGTATATCCTGTGTCAAAGATTCGCCCAGTCTTTTCGTCAAAAAAGAAACTTTGCATCTTATCCGTATGCTGCAGTCCGGCCACCAGCATTTTTCCATCTGAAGTAAACGCGAATTCTCTGCAGTGATCGCCCGCCAGCATCTTGTGGCCGAGCAGCCTGACCATCCCGTTTTCCCGGTCCACACCAAAGACGGCGAAGGAATTGTGTCCCCTGTTCGTCGCGAGCAGATATTTTCCGGACGGATGAAAATGCAGTCCTCCCACATAGTTTCTGCCCTCGTATCCGTCGCAGCGCTGCGTGCTGACCACCTGAACCACGTGAAGTTTTTCTTTTTCTTCGGGTGTGTACCGCATGACATACAGTTCGCAGCTGGTTTCTGTAACCAGATAAAGGTATTTCCTATCCCGGCTGAATGCCAGCTGCCGCGGGCCGGTATCCTCCGGGAATTCCTCCCTCCACACCTGGTCGTGCGATGTGGCCCCGTACAGATAGACGGCGTCCAGACCGCAGTCCGCGACAGCAATGTATTTTCCTGCGGGATCAAGCATCGCCGCATGAACATGGGACGGCCGCCCATTGGGGTCGCTGTAATGAAATTCCCCCGCCGCTTCCAACAGGCGTCCGGCCCGGTCCACCGGGAAGATCATCCAGCTTCCGTTGCGGAAGACCGAAACGTAAACCTCCCGTTCTGCCGGCCCAAAGCTGATGTGACAGGGCCATCCCCCTCCCGCATAGGCTTGCCCGTTTCGGGTCAAATGCCCGTCCTCAATTTGATAGGAGGCAACTCCTCCGCCCTTTTTTCCCTCGTACTCCAGGGATTCCATCACCACATAAAGTCTTCTGCCGTCCCTGCTGAGGCAAAGATATGCCGAATCCCGTGCAGCCGCCGTGTCGATCACTTCCATTATGCCGCTTTGCGTATCCAGAGACAGGGTATAGATTCCCTGAGAGCCTCTGAGCGAATTGGTGCCCACATATACATATGCAGAAGGATTGGATGTCCGATTATTTTTCATCGCCATCCAATCTTTCATCCTTATTTATTCACCGTTTCCTTCAGTCCATCCAACAAATTCATTGGCTCATATCTCCTTATTGAACTGTAGCAACGCCGCCTGAACCTCTCTGCGATACGGCATTGCAGGGATTCCTCCACGTTTTGAAATGCTGAGTGTCGCAACAACATTCGCTGTTCGTGCGCAGTGAACCGCATCCTCTAAAAGCAATTCATCCAAAGTCTTACCGATTTTTATATATTCGGAAAGGAAGGCTCCCCAAAAGGCGTCTCCTGCACCCGTTTTATCCACTAGCTCTCCATCTGGCGCACCCTCAACGAGCGCTGCGCCCTTACCCCGCAAACTGACATATGCGCCTTCCTTACCCAAGGTAATCACAACGCATTGGATATTTTTCCCATGAAGATAGGCGCACGCATCTCGGAGATCAGAGAAGCCTGTTACGATTTCCAGTTCCTCTTCGGACACTTTAATAATGTCCACAGTCTCCAAAGGAGCCTGTATCCACTTTTGCGCAAGCTCCGGGCTCTTCCAAAGTCCCTTACGGTAATTGGGATCATAAGAAACAAGCGCCTTTGAGGCTCGCGCTCCCCTCAGAGCGGCAAAGGTTGCACTGCGCGCGGGGTCATCTGTAAGCGACAGAGAACCGAAATGAAATATACGGCAGTTGTTTACGATCTCTGGGTTAAGTTCCTCGCTTTTCAGACGGGTGTCCGCGCCCGGCTTTCTGGCAAACGAGAACTCTCTTTCCCCTTTTTCATCCAGAGAAACAAAGGCGAGTGTTGTAAAGACCTTCTCGTCAAGAAGTAACCCGTCAGTACAGATCCCGGCATCCCTGATTGTCTTTTTCAAAAACCGTCCATGCGAATCCTCGCCGACCTTTCCAATAAACGCGGTGGACATTCCAAGCCGTGTTGCGGCAGCCAGCATATTACAGGGCGCTCCTCCCGCGTTCTGTTCAAATAGTCTCATTCCAGACGGCGAAAGCCCACTTTCAGTGAAATCAATTAATAGTTCGCCAAGCGCTACGATATCGAACATACTTTTCCCTTCTTTGTTTTTGTTTACAGATATTGATTAAATTCGACCGTTTCTCCGTTCGGCCCGGTAATCTCGAAAAAGCTAACGCCATTTTGAAAGAACGGCAGCGTCTGAATTTTTACATCTTCTTTAACCAGGCCAGAACTGTTTAAGTGGTCACAAACCGCGTAAACATCGCTCACATTGATTGCAATGTGGTCCCACGCTCCAGATTTTTTCTGGCTTTCCTCAACTTCATAAACCTCGATAACCATGCCGGCCATTTCCAAAAAACAAACGCGATGGTCTCCATTGTATGTTTCAAGTTTCTTATTAAAGCCCCAGCGGGTATAGAATTTCAGCGTTTCATCGTAGCAAGTTGTTGGCAGCCCAAGGTGCTGCAATCCCAAAACATATTTTTCTAATTTCACTTAATTTTCTCCTTCTGAGATGGCAAAGGCATACGCTCTGGGAATATACTCGCGGATACCGGTATTAAGTAACGCGCCTGCTGTCTCGTCTAATTTGAATACCTGAAGTCCGCCGTCTCCCCTGCACCGTTCTTCAGAAAAGGTGTAGGCTCCGACATCCAAAAACTCCTCCAACCCTGCAAAAAGATATTCCGACCGGGAATCAAAATGGAGTATTCTTACCCATCCGTCGGTTTCCGCATAAGAACTGTACTCAAGCCTCCCGTCGCCGCAGATTCGATACACCACGACGGTGTTCTCGCCACGGTTAGAGGCCAGTAAAAACCGGCCATCCGGAGAAAGCGTTATATCTCCGCCGATGCTGCCTCCAGGTCCTTTCCGCAGGTTGCTCATTTGTTGTATAAGCTCGAGCTTGTTTGCTTCTTTCCCAATGCGGAAAACAAAAACATCCGAACTGATTTCTGAAATAAGATAGGCATAGTCCATGGAAGGATGCAGCGCAATATGCCTCGGTCCAGAGCCCGGCTTCAGGGGAAGGCTCCCGGAGATCGAGGACTGTCCGGCAAGGTTTGTCCACCACAGTCTGTCACAGCCCAGATCCGCCGTAAGTAAAAAGCTTCCATCCTCTGCAATGGCGGTGCAATGCGGATGGGGGGAGTCTTGCCGCGGACCAATTTCAGAACCTGCCGCATCGAAACGCACAAGGTCTCTGCACGCGCCCAAAGCGCCATTTTTTCGAATTTCATAAATAAGCAGGGAATGCGCAAGAAAGTCGGACGCAACCAACACGCCCTTGTGCCTATTGAGCGCCATGTGTGTGGCATCAAAGCCGGTACCGGTAGTTCGGTTAAGCAGACAAACAGCGCCGTCATCCGCTATTTCATAGGCGCTGAACAGATTCCGCTCCATCTCATCCAGTGAAGAAGCATAGAGTGCATTTCCACTACAGATCAAAAACGCAACGTTATGCAACGTGCCCACGATCCCATTCTTATCAAGCCGGCAGTTTTCCCGATCAAAGGAATACTGAAGCAGCGCGCCATCATTCGCCCGTACGCCAGCATACAGCCAAAGTTTGTTATTCTTCATCATATATCCCGTATACCCATGTTTCTTGTGCTGCCTGCCGCCAAATACCCTCCACTTGCACCCTGTGCGTTGTGTGCGACCCAAAAAGAATACAGGGCTCCATCACTGATTTCAAAGGCGATGCGCACGGGCTGTCCAGCCGCTTTTTTAAACAGTTCCTGCCTTTTCCATCTAACAAGCTTTTTGACGGAGTCGATCGGCTCGTACAGGCAATCCTCAAATGACAGGCCTTCAAGCGGCAGATTTTCGCAGCTTCGGACTTCGGCTCTCAACGCTTTGCAGCTCGCGTTTACCCACAAATCTTCTCCGGTGAAGCGCACAACGGGCGTAACGATTTGTCCCATCCCTTTTGTTGTCAACGCCGCGAAGCCGTCTCGTCGAAGCTCGGCCAAACCGGTGCTTCCACCGGCATACATATGGCGCCCTAGACGGGGCGAAACGCCGGACCATGCTCCGAAATAAAAATATAGGCTCTCGTCGTTGACAATGCAGAGTCCGCCAGCCGGATGAATATATCCCTCGTTCCAATCTCCATCACTTCCGGTTCCCGCGAGAAAGGGGGTTCTGTTCTCTCTGGAAAACTGAAGCCCATCTCGGCTGAAACCCAAGTAGAGATCACAGCGCTTCGGCCTCGCCAGCTTTTCTGCAATCAAGTTGTGAGGTCCCTTATAAATCTGATACATGCCCAGAAGTAGACTTTCATAGGCCACACAGTCGAGACTGTACAGCTGGGGATCGCAGTCATAGACGCTGTCTCTTTGGTCCTCCGCATCCGCCGATTGCCAGAAAAACTCCTCCTTGCATTCAGCTAAACCCATGAAGCTGTCCGCCTCCCGGTAAGAACGGTAACGGTATAAATAAGCCCCATCCTGATAAATGCGCCGGACGCTCATCACCCACCTGTTCCGGAAAGGATTATAAAAGAATGAACTTGTATCTCCGCCGGGCATCAATTCAACAGGCCTACTCCAAGTAAGGCCATCCGCCGAGATCCGCAGCTCTGAATACTCTCGTTTGGCAGAATCTCGGGTAAAAAGATACATCTTAAATCGTTCATCCTGGCTCTCTTGGTCCAGCCAGACACAAGCCCCATCCCGAACCCGGTCCCTCCGGAACGGCAATACGCTGTTCGTTCCCTGTCGAATCGGAATTCTTTCCCAATGAATACCGTCGCTGCTTTCGGCATAAGCAATGGTTCCGAACCAGCCTGCCTGATACCAGAGTTTGAACTTTCGATCGGCAGCGTCATAAAATGCGCCGTCCTTAAAGGGCGCCGCGACGGGACATATGCCTGAATTCAGCTCCAACGCGGTCTCAGGCGCCAATACCGGCCCCTTACCCACGGGCCGCGGACTGAAAAATTCCCTCTGCAGATCAGTATATTCTATAAGAAAATCATCGACAAACAGCTGTCTACCGCAATCGATGGGAATAACCGCAGGTTTCCTCAGCAAATATCCGGGCGTATGCGGAGAAACACAAAAAGATGGTCTATGCCGATAACAGTCCGGGAGAACTTCCCCGACCTTATCCGGAGAAATAATCCCATTGTGTAAAATCAAAAAAATTTCCTCCTGCGCTGTCTTCGTTAAATATCTAAAATAAAATCGATTTGTTCCAGTGTGAGCCGTGCATCAGCGCTTTGCAGCGTACTAAGCATTTCCTCAGGCCGCTGCGGCCCTACCAAAGGGATAACGGGGAAAGGCTGCGACATTGTATAACCAAGCACAATTTCCTGCATGTTCATTCCCGTCTCCGCAGATAGCCTCGTCGCCTGCTGTGCGCGACGGAGCGACTCGCTGTTTAAGAAGTACTTCCGCGAATAGCCGTAGCGTAAGTCGGTCAGATAGTCCTCCCTGAAACAATTATAAAAAAACCCACTTGCTTGCGAGCAGTATGCGAAAAGAGGCATTTGTGTCTTTTCATGATATTTTCGCATACCTGGCGTGAGCCACGTCTGAACGAGCTCGTCCACAGCCGTCATATTGGGGAATGCCAGGTTGAACATGATCTGGTTGGCACTGAAAGAACGCAGCCCCCGTTCTCTTGCATAGGCGTCCGCTTCCCGGATACGCTCAACCTTCCAGTTTGAGCAGCCGAAATAGCGAATCTTTCCCTCATCCACGCATTTGTTCAGCTCTTCAATGATGGGGCCCACCGGCTGATCCGGGTCATCCTGATGCAGCCAATAGAGGTCGATATGATCGGTAAAAAGATTACGCAGGCTATCTTCAAGATCCGACCGCAGATAGGCGGGCGTCATGCGCTTTTCAAAAACCCTGTTCGTGGCATAGCAACAGCCCTTTGTGCTAATGACAACCTTGTCGCGCAGCTTGTTTTCCTTTAAAAATCTACCAAGCAGGCACTCGCTCAGAGATCTTTCCCCAATCGCCCAGCTACCGTAATAGTGTGATGTATCGATAACCGTCCCGCCGTTTTCAATATAAGATTTTAGCAGATCGCGAGAGATATCCTCTGGCACATTGCTCGCGTAATCGCCCGTGCCGAGCACATATTGCGAGACCATCAGGTCCGTTCCTCTCAACTTCCCGTACTTCATTCTCTACTCCTTAGTTCAGTTTGCTGATGACTTTTTTAAGGTATGAACCGCCGGAAACAATTTTTCCCTGCAAGATATCATCCTCTTTGATACATGCGAGCAAAAGCTCCTTCTCCACATTGCGTTCACGGTCATAGATGATGTAGATCTTATCATCCGGCGTCTGTACAGCATCCGGATAAGAAACGAGTTCCCGCTCATCCAGCAGTAGTGGGCCGCTCCACGTCTCCCCGTCGTCCCGGGAAAGAAAGGCCGCCAGATTGTTGCGCGCCATGTAATCAGGATCGTCTCCCCTCGGCGTATCGAAGCGGTTATCCGGGCTCCAATGATTAATAAAAAGGATGTTGCCGGAATGCAACTTGCGGATATGAAAACGGGAATTCGGTCCGCTGAAGCGAAACTTGCCGATCCGGCCCCATGTGCGGCCGCCGTCATCGGAAAAGGCTTCGCCAATCCCATCCTTCCTGCGAACGAGTATCTGCAGCGTTCCATCGTTTTTTTCAATGATCATACTCTCGTCAAACCAGCGATTTTCCATATTCACGCCGCCTCTATAGGCAAACGTCTTCCCTCCATCGCCTGTTACATACATTTTTGCAAGGCAATCCTGCTGGTTGGGGTTGAGCTCTGACTTCATATGTCCCCACAGGGCGATAGGCAACGCCCACTCCCCTGTCGAGAGCACGGTTGGTTTATTGAGCATAACGCCATCGGCAATCCTGCGGGGTTCTGTCCAGACCACAGGCATGTCGTCGGGCGCGGCACATACCGAAACCCAGCAGCCCGCCCGTCCGTCAAACCCACCGTAGCTCTGTGCCCAGAACAGAAGCAACTCGCCATCCGGCGTACGCCAGAGACAAGGGTCAAACGCCCGCACGTCTCCCTGCGGGTCAACAACCGCAATCGGCTCTGACCAGGTTTCGCCGTTGTCGTCGCTAATTTCCACGGCAACATAATTGTCTGGCCCTTCATCGTTTCCGCCGCTGAAAAAGCACCTCCAGAAACGTCCTCCCGGCGTTCTTTCGATGCCGGGAATACCCTGCCACTGGCGGTTCTTCCGTGCATATGTCTCGCCCGGATTCACATTCACCGGGACCGGTATCAGCGCCCGGTCCTTTTCCCGCAGGGTTTTCTCATTCGCCTCTAAGCAGATCATTTTTCTCCTCCGTTTTCCTTCGGGCCGTTGATAACATAAGTGCCTCGTCCATGGCTGGCCGTATATTCATCCGCTTCAGACCAGTAGTCTTCCCCACAACTGACGCCGCCGTCCACAAAGATGTTGACGCCCGTAATGAATTTGGCCTCTGGGGACGCCAGAAATGCCGCTGTGTATCCGATATCGTAGCCGTCGCCGCCGATACGCAGCGGAATTCGCGAAATTTCTTCGCTGTAGTCCCTGTCCGCATACCCCTCCGGATAAACGCACATACAGCCCGGAGAAATAGTGGAAACGCGGATACCATACCGGCCATACTCACGTGCCATTGATTGTGCGGCACGATTCAGCCCGGCCTTAAGCCCGCCGTAAATCGCATCCATCGGGGTCGGTGTCTTCGAACGTATCGAGGATGTAAACAGGATCGTCCCCTTTACCCCTTCTTGCATCATGTATTTGGCCGCAGCGTTGGCAATGAGAAGGCTCCCGCGGAAATTTACCTCATAGACGAAGTCGATCTCCTCCGGGTGAATCAGGTGCATATATTTCTCCAGGCCGACGCCCGCGTTGCACATCACGAGTGAAATTTCTTGAAACTCCGCCAGAGCCCGCTTCATAAGCTGTTCTCCAATATCGGGATCGCGCTGGTTGCAGTCAAAGCTCACAACCTTCACGCTATAGCGCTCCTTCAGCTCTTTTGCAAGCTTTGCGGCTTTGTCGCACTCCTGATAATGTGCCATAAAAATGTCATAGCCCTTACTCGCAAGCACATGGCATATGCCTTCGCCAACGCCTCTGTTTCCGCCTGTAACAATTGCAGTGGATCTTTCCATTTGTGCGCCTCCTTTGGTATTTATGCTTCTTTTTTCACTTTGTTTTGGCTTGCTTGCCGGAACGAATCAACCGCGACCGCAAGGATTACCAGCGCACCCATTGCAACACTCTGCCAGAACTGGCTAACATTCAGCAGGTTCAGTCCATTGTTTATGACACCCATGAGTAGGGAGCCGATTAACGTACCCCAGACGCTGCCGGAACCGCCATTCATCGAGGTGCCGCCAACGACACCGGCTACGATGCAGCTGAGCTCAGCACCGGTTGCCATAGTCGAGTTGGTAAAATTCAGCCGCCCGGCCAGCATCATACCCGATACGCCGCAAAGCAATCCCGTCAGCATATAGGTTTTGATCTTCATTTTATCAATTGCAATGCCGGACAGACGCGCTGCCTTTTCATTTCCGCCGATGCTCTTGATCTTGAGGCCAAAGGGCGTCTTCTCCAACACAAACCACGCGACAATATAGAAGAGGACCAGAACGATAATTCCCCGGGGAAACTGATTACCAATCTTCCCTGCCGCAACCCATCTCAGCCAATCGGGCATAACCAGTGCATTTTTGGCATTCGTAATAATCGCGGCAAGCCCGCGGTAGATGTAGCTGGTGCCCAAAGTTGCAACAAAGGGCGGCAACATCACCTTTGTTACCAGCAGACCGTTGATCAGACCACAGAGCACGGAAACGCAGAGCGCCACCAAGACCGCCGGTACTGTAGCCACACCCATTTGGTTGGTCATGTGCCCCATGATACAGGCGCTCAACGCCAGCGTCGAGCCTACGGACAGGTCAATGGCGCCAAGCATAAACAGAGCGGTCATGCCGATTGCCATCAGGGCGATGTATACGACCTGGTTAGTGACGGTCAGCAAATTGCCTACGGACAAAAAACTGTCGGACAGAAAGGACATCACAATACACAGAATAATAAGTGCAATCGCCGTACTGATTTGCGAACTGTATCTATATGCAAAGCTAAGCCCTTGAGACTTGTTGTTCATGTCAATTAACTCCTCACCGTGTTGCTAGATGCATGATTTTTTCTTGTGTTGCCTCATCGCGCGTCAATTCTCCCATGAGTGTACCCTCCTGCATCACCAGGATCCGGTCGCTCATTCCGAGAACCTCTGGAAGCTCGGACGAAATCATAATGACGCCCACGCCGTCTTCCAGTAGTTTATTAATCAGGTTATAGACTTCAACCTTTGCGCCCACATCCACGCCGCGAGTCGGTTCATCAAAAATCACAAGTTTTGAGTCCGCTACCAGCCATTTTCCCAATGAAATTTTCTGCTGATTTCCGCCGGACAGGTTGCCGGCATTCATATCGAGGTTACTCGTATTTAAATGAAGGCTTTGGCTGATATCATGGCAAATTTTTTTTATTTTATTTTTTTGGAAGATCCCGTGTTTGGTAAATTTTTTGATCGACGCAATCATCAGATTAGAATATAGAGAGGCCGAAAGAAAAAGTCCTTCCTCTTTTCTGTCCTCCGGCACCAGAGATATACCGATCCCAATCGCGTCGGCCGGATTTTTAATAACGGTTTCCTTTCCTTGAAAATAAATCTTCCCCCCCGTTTTGGGGAGTGCGCCAAAAATCGTTTTAGCCACCTCGGTGCGTCCCGCGCCCACAAGCCCGGCAAAGCAAAGAACTTCGCCCTTGTGCAGAGAAAAGCTCACATCTTGGAAGCGCTTCCCACAGGAGAGATTCTCCACACGCAGAAGCTCTTCTCCCTTTTCAAACTGCTGCTTGGGAAATTGTTGCTCCATCGAATGGCCGACCATCATGCTGATAATATCGTCGATTGTTACCTTTTCCGTATGCAGATTTTTGCAACCAATCAGCTTTCCGTCCCGCAGTACAGTGACGCGATCACCAATTTGCATAATCTCTTCCATGCGATGGGAAATATAACAAATCGCGAGTCCCTTTTCTCTCAATTTTTTTATGACTTGAAACAGTTTTTCAACTTCCAAATCTGTCAGGACAGCCGAGGGCTCGTCCAGAATAATCACTTTAGAGTCCATTCTCAGCGCTTTGGCGATCTCGACCATCTGCCTTTGCGCCACGCTTAGGTTCTTCACCGGAATCGTCACGTCAAAATGTGCGCCAATCATGTCCAGCAACTCTCTGCTCTGCCGGATCATGGCCTGTCTATCCAAAATTTTGACAGGTCCCTTTTTCTTAACAAGCTGATCTATTGTAAAAATGTTTTCATACGCGCTCAGAGTTTCAATCAGGTTAAGCTCCTGATAGACAACACTAATCCCTTTTTCAAGCGCCTCGATGGGCTGAACGACAACAAGAGGCTCACCATCCAGTTCAATCGATCCGGCATTCGGAATATAAGCTCCCGAAATAATTTTGATGAGCGTGGATTTTCCGGCGCCGTTTTCCCCCATCAGAACATTGACCTCACCCTTATATAGCGTGAAGTCCACATGGTCCAGAACCGTAACGCCGCCAAAGGACTTTGTGGCGCCTATCACCTTCAGCGCGATCTCATTGTGTGTGTGATTTTGTTCCACTTTCGGGACTTCCCTTCCTAAAACTTTTGTGAACAAGCAATTCATCCCGCCGGCGATAGCGGCGGGATGAATTGGCCGCAGTATGCTTTGAAACAATTTAGCTTATAAAATCGGCAAGTCCTGCACTCTTGATAAAATCCTCCACATTGTCGGATGTCACGATGGAGCAGGTCAGAAGCTGCTCCTCGTCTACCTGACCACCCGTGAGAACAGTATTGACCGTCTCCATACCAACCTTGCCTAGTTCATAGAGCGGCTGACCCAGCTCGGCCTGAAGCTTGCCCTCGCGGATATAGGTCATGGAAGTGGGCGTACCGTCAAAACCGCACACGACTACGTTATCCGAAAGTCCGGCGACATCGAGAGCTGAAACCGCAGACAGCGCACCGCCGTCCCACGCAGAAAACACGCCGACAATCTTGTCTCCATAAAGCGTAATCGCATCCTCAACGCCGGCAATTGCCTTTGCCGAATCCCAATCGGCATAAATTTCATAGACTTCAATGTCGGAACGGAGTTCTTTCAGCGTTTCCACAAATCCGTCATGACGCTGTTGCGCGTTTGTTCTTGCCATGTCACCGTTGATCATCAACACGACGCCCGCATCCAGCTTGTCAGCCATCCATTCTCCGGCTACTGCTGCTGCCGAATAGGAGTCAATCGCAATATGCCACAGATTGCCCGAATTGGATGGGTTGTCAATTTCTACACATTTGATTCCTTCATCCTGTGCCTTGTGGACAGACGCGGCAAAGGATTCATCGGCTCCGCCGTAAATCAGGGCATCAACCTTCTGCTGGATAAAGGAATCGACTGCCATCGAAAAGCTGCCCTCATAGTCGTTGGGGTCCAGATAAAGCTTAGAAATCTTGATCCCCAGCTCTTCCGCCGTGTTCTCGATTGCGGCAGCCGTGACCTGCCAGCCCTCGTTCGTTGCTTCCGGGCAAATAAACCCGACCGAAAATGTCTGCTGATCATCCTGCTGTCCCCCCTGCGACGGCGGCACTGAAGCCTCGCTGCTCTGGCCGCTTCCACAGGCCGCGAGAGACAGCGTCAAAGCCAGTGCAAGAATCATTGCCAAGTGTTTTTTCATTACTCCTATTCCTTTCAACAAAAAATAATTAATCGATTGCGTAATCGATTAACTTGTATGTCATATTATATCTTGTCAGAGATTCGACCGCAAGTGTTAAAATATCCGAACATCTTCTAGGATTTTTGGGCATAATGTAAATTTTTTTTGTAGAAAGGCCCTCTTTTATTTATTTATTTAATTTTATTGGTGCTTTTTTTTTCGTTCTGTGCTATAGTTTGTACAAATGTTGCTTGGAGAAGTCATGGTATGAATCATAAGATCACAATTCAAGATGTTGCTGTGTTGGCAGATGTGTCTTCTGCGACCGTATCCCATGTTTTTAATAAAACCCGCTATGTTTCGCCGGAAAAAGTGGAAAAAGTCCTGAACGCAGCCAAAGCGCTGCGTTATACGCCAAACTCATACGCGAAGAGTTTCCGCACAGGAAAAAAGAACCTGATCGGTTTTATCGTTCCAGACATTTCAAACCGTTTTTTCGCCACGATTATTGAGGCCGTAGAAACTACGCTTTCAACACAGGGATACCGACTCGTGGTTGCTAACACCAAAGAGACGCCGAGTCGCGAATTGGAACATCTTTCTTATTTTTGCTCTGGTGTAGTAGACGGACTTTTAATCTCCTCTACGCTAAAGAGTTTTGATGAGATTAATCACTATTTAACGCCCTCTCTGCCCGTCTTATTTGTGGACCGTAAATTTGAGGACGCTCCATATTGCTCTGCCACAATTACCAGTACCAGCGCCACCTATCAGGTCACAATTGAGTTAATTCGCAGTGGCCACCGACAGATCGGTTATGTAGCGGGGCTTCCGCATTTATCCACGACAAACAACCGTATCCAGGGGTATTTAGCCGCCTTGAAGGATGCGCACATCGAGGTCCAGGATTCCTGGATTGCTTACGGAAACTCCATGGAAAAGAGCGCCGAGGAGTGTGTGGAAACACTTGTAAAGCAGAACTGCACGGCCATTCTCATTTCCAACGGCACGATGTCTTTGGATACCGCGAATTATTTATACCGTCATTACAACTCCTCAGACAAAAAAATTGATGCCGTTTATTTCAGCGACGATTACTTACTTGAGATGGCGCCATCCTTTGCGACAATAACCCAACCGTCCTTTGAGCTTGGGAAAAATGCGGCTGAGCAAATCCTCCGTTTAATTGATGCGCCTGATCAGGCAATCAATCACATCATTCTTTCCAGTACATTCAGCCTGACTGATAAAGCGTATCGCTAGAGTCTGTTTTAAAACCATCAAAGTAACCAAACAAGGATAGAGGCAAGGCAGACAACGGCGTGAAAATAGAGTGCTTTCTTCTCATACCTGGTGGCAAAACGACGTTTGTTTTTCAGCTTGAGGAAAAGATTTTCCACCAGATGACGCTCTTTGTACGTGTGCCAGTCTGTTTTTCTGGGGTGTTTGGCAATAATACGGCTGGGAATCACCGCGATTCCGCCTCGTTCTTCCAACCAGCGTACAAATTTATCGCTGTCATAGCCTTTATCCGCCAGAATGAGTTTGCCGTTTAAATCAAAAGGTTCCAACAGTGCCTGTGCCACGCAGATATCATTACAGTTTCCACTGGAGAGCAAAAAGCGCAATGGATTCCCAAGTCCATCCGTTACCGCATGGACTTTCGTGGTCAAACCTCCCCTGCTCCGCCCGGTTTCCTCGTGATATCCCCCTTTTTAGTCCCACTGGCGTGTTGGTGAACCTTGACGTAGTGCTGTCCAGCATTAGTGTTGTTTCGTCCACCAAATCTTGCTCAATCAGGGCTGTGAGGATATTTTCCCACACTCCGGCTTTTGTCCAGGCCCGAAACCGACTGTATACGCTTTGCCATGGGCCGAACCGCTCCGGCAGATCCCGCCATGGAATTCCCGTGTTCAGCCAGTATAGAATCGCGTTAAGCATTTCCCGGTTACTTTTCCCTGGACGCCCTCCTTGCGGCTTCCTCTCAGGCGGGAACCTGTCCCTGATCCTATTCCATTGTTTTTCGCTTATTTCATGTCTCTTCATGCTCTCATTCTATTATATCGCCGTTTTTTACACAATGGCTAGGTTTTAAAACAGACTCTAGTCAGGTGGAATAAGCTTTGCAAGTACTTAAAATTGAATACAATCAGTATTTAAGATTTTTGAATCCCACATAGCTATACCCATGTGGGATGGTAAAACCAACGTAAAAAGTGTGCCAATAGAGTTTCTTTTCTATTTTGGAATATGCCAGATGAGAAAGGGAACTCTATTGGCACTTTTCTATTAAGAAAATTGTCTGTCTATTATTGATGTCACTGCTACATTGTGCCATAATGAAAACAAAGCACATTCGATGCTATTAGGGAAAACAGTATGAATATGCTGGCACAGACAAAGAACAATCGAGAGGAACGAAGGCAATGAGCGGTGAACCGGAAAATACCGGAAAAATCCTGATTTATCAAAACGAAAACGGCGATACCAAAATTGATGTCTATTTCGAAGATGATTCGATCTGGATGACTCAAAAAACAATGTGTGATCTTTATCAGGTAGCGAAATCTTCCGTTAGTGAGCACATCCGAAATATTTTCAAAGATGGAGAATTGGAGCCGAAAACAACTGTTCGGAAATTCCGAACAGTTCAGATTGAAGGGACTAGACAGGTAACCAGAGAACGAGACTTCTATAATCTCGACATAATTCTGGCCGTTGGTTACCGGGTTCGAAGCAATGTCGGTATACACTTTCGGCGGTGGGCCAGCGGCATTCTGACGGAATATATGAAAAAGGGGTTTGCCCTCAATGATGAGCGGCTACGCAATCCGAGGGAATTTGGCGCGGATTACTTCGACGAGTTGCTGGAGCGTATCCGTGACATTCGTGCTAGCGAGAAACGGATTTATCAGAAGGTTAAGGAGATTTTCGCTCTCTCGGTAGACTATGACAGCAAAAGTCAGATCGCCCAAAATTTTTTCAAATCCATTCAGAACAAGCTGGAGTATGCCGCCACGGGACATACCGCGCCAGAGATCATCGCCGTACGAGCAGATGCTTCGAAAGACAATATGGGCCTCACCTCTTTCAGAGGCGCGAAAGTTCGCCGGAGCGATGTGACCGTGGGCAAAAACTATATGACGCATGAGGAAATCAGTACGCTGAATCTCATCGTAAATATGTATCTTGACTATGCAGAATTACAGGCCAAAGGACATCATCCCATGCACATGGCAGATTGGGAACAAAAGCTCGGGGATTTTCTGCGTTTCAATGGTCGAGAAGTATTGGAGAATTTCGGAACCGTAAAGCGGGAAGTGGCGGAGAAACTGGCACTGGAACAGTATGCGCAGTACGACGCCCACCGCCGTATACTGGAAGTCGCAGACGATGTGGACGAGTTGACCGCAGATGTTAAACGTTTGAAGAGGTAAAAGGAAAACGTAACAATCTCTGCAAATAGTACTATACTTATTTATAGAAATAAAAAGATTATGGAAGATTTTGATTACAACGGTTTAGATGCCGCATGCAATAAATACATTAGTCTCTCATATACCATTACGCCTTCTTGGAAAATCCCATCGGATAAAATTGCGTATATCTTAGAATGTAGTACGCTTCGCCAGAATAGAACTAGTGATATCCTGTTTGAAAAATTAAGAGTTCCAGACTTAACCAATTACATTCCAAAGTGGTATTATAAAAAGACCCTTTCCGTTCTTGATTCAATTCACAGGGCATCAATTCTCACACAGAACTATCTAGATGCAACCTCCAAAGCATACAAAAATGGCATAAAAGAAAATGTAATAGAGCGTGTCTATTACTTTTATCCATGGATTCGTTGCTTTCAAACGGATACAGCGATAGAAATAACCTTCTTTGCTTTGATTGAATATCGAAATCATAGAAAAGTATTTAAAATCACCAAACTAATTCCTGATGATTTGCCATCAGATGTTTCAATTTTTTATTACTTGGAACAAGTTTGGAAAGAACCTATACCTTCAATCCATATCGATTCGGATATCTATCACTACTGCCCTCCGGACGCTGAAATACGTGAACCAGGTAGTACGATAGTATGTTATAATTCTATTTTTGAACTTTTTTTACGTGAGAATTTTAAATATCCCTTTACCCTTTCTGATGCTGATATCGGCTTAACAGGAGTAGGAAAGTTGTTAATCTCAGATGATAAAAAAAACAAAAAAGTAGCACATAAATTGCTTCAAAATACATGCTATGTCTCTGTAAAGCCAGCACTTTTCGATAACTATTTTTCTTATACTTATAAGGCTTATTTAACCCTTGCAAATATGGAAACATATAGAGATGTCTTTTGGGCTTATAAAAGATTGTGTAGAAGGCATCACATCGACGTAATACAAGCGCAAGCCAAACAAGCATATGAAAGGTTTTTAATAAACTTTGCACATAAACAAAATATCCGCCTTGATATGAGTTTGGAGGAGTTTGCTCGTCAAAAAAACAAAAAAGATTTACTTGATGTTTTAGGTACATTGGTAGGAAAAGTATGTAATGAACTTTTCCCCTCTTAAATGGAAATTTCTTTGAATAAAGCACAGTCCCAAAAGAAAGTACAACTAAAATTCTACACTTATCTTTCATACCACACCATTCAATATGTAACGCAGTTCAAGGTTGATGAAGCTAAAATCCTCAGACTTTCTACAAAAATCTTTTTGAAAATGACATGCATCCCCAATTTCCGCCTCATTTACCCCCATTCTACCCCTAACTTTCCACCACTCTATACAACTCAAACGAATCTATGCTAAATTCTGGAAACAGAGGCGTTCCAAAATCTCATATACCGCATAAAAAACAGAATAAAAACTCAGAGGCGCACTCATAACCCGAAGGTCGTCAGTTCAAATCTGGCCCCCGCAACCATCTATGATTACGCCGTCAGCTTCGTTGCTGGCGGCGTAGTTCGTTTTTACTTCCTTCATAA
>OGXS01001076.1_pt1 | contig 20303 bp, 19 predicted proteins | sample 1576371 | NCBI WGS metagenome assembly OGXS01 (sample SAMEA3541475, study PRJEB24748) | human gut metagenome | biome: human gut; feature: human-associated habitat; material: faeces | place: China | collected 2012
TGATAGCCGCTTTTACCGGTGTGTCTGAATCAGTATACACGGTTGCTCCTTTTTTGAATTTTTCACTTGGAATCTCAAATTCTTTCTTTTCTAACATAAAAATCCTCCTTGGTATAAATTGTCAAAAAATTTGAAAATGAATTAAAATCCGGTCAAATTCCGACTATTTTATTTTTATATTTATTAAATCGATTATAGCTAAAATATATAGGCTCTTATCCAATAATTAACAGTATATCACAAAAAATGTCATTTTCAAGAGAAGTCATTAGACAAAACTTACCATAAAGTAGATAAAAAGTGGTTGAACCTTTTATCTAAAATTCCGATTGCAAATTTTAAGCTTTAATGACATAATAAGACCATAAAACATGGTAACAACAAAACCTGAATTTGATTTTGTGTTCCGCATTAAGAAAGAGAGGTATTTGGTAATGAGTTACTTAAACAATCAATTAGGATATCGTGATGCACTTTTGGACACACGTTCCATTATTAAAAAAGGAGATTACATCGTTCTTGATCCAGATGGACTTGTAAAGAATGTAGTTCCGGGATATGAGAACTGTGATGTTACAATTCTTGGCTCACCGGCTATGGGTGCAACATTTGCTGACTATCTTGTACATGTTCACGAAGGTGGAAAGAATACAGGAATCGGTGGAGAGGGAATCGAGTCCTTCTTATATGTAGTTGATGGTGAACTTTCAGTAAAGAATGATGATCAGTCCGCAGAACTTACAAAAGGTGGATACATTTACTCACCAGCAAGTAACAACATTACTTTTGAAGCTAAAGGCGAGGCTACATTATATGTATACAGACGCCGTTATGAGCCAGTTGCAGGGCACAGTGCTCACACAGTAGTTGGAAATGCTAATGATCTTGAGTGGATGTCCTATGAAGGAATGGAGAACTGCTATGTACAGGATTTCCTTCCATCAGCTCATGACATCGGATTTGACATGAACATGCATATCCTGAAATTCCACATCGGAGCTTCTCATGGATATATCGAGACACATGTTCAGCAGCATGGTATGTATTTCCTGTCTGGAAAATCTATGTACAGACTTGGAGATGACTGGGTACCGCTTCAGAAAGGTGATTACTGCTTCATGGACGCTTATATTCCACAAGCTTGCTACGCTATAGGTGATGAGGGACGTGAGGAAGAGCTAGTTTACATCTACTCTAAAGACTGCAACAGAGACGTTGCTCTGTAATATATAGTACATAGCCTGAAGGATGTTCTTACACTGAAAATGATATTTAGCACATAATAAAATCGAATATAAATTATATACGATTGACATCATATGCCGGTATATACAGTAAAAAAAGCGAGCGGCATTGCTGGGAGCAATAAAGAAACTGTATGTACCGGCGTATATGCTATATAAGAGTTTGTCAATAATGTGACAAAATAGAAAAGATGAATTGAAAAAGTGTGAATTGGAAGATGCATAAATTAGAAAAATACTGCATGTAAAGAAAACACGTAGATAATTATATAGGTAACTATATGGTATATAAAGAGAGAAAATAAAGAAAAGGATGGTATGAAAGAATGAGACTTTCAAGAGAAGAGCTTAAGGGCTTAATGAAAAACAAGTTGATCCAGGCGGGACTTCGTGAGGATCACGCTGATCAGACAGCAGAAATTCTGACATGGGCACATGAGAGAGGATTTGCTTCACATGGTGCTGTTCGTGTTGAGTATTACTGTGAGAGAATCTTCAAAGGCGGAATCACACATGAGCCAAACATCACATGGAATCAGACGGGCCCTTGCTCAGGAATCATGGATGGAGACAATGGTATCGGTTACTGGGTAGCAACAAAAGCTACTGAGAAAGCTATTGAGATGGCAAAAGAGAACGGAGTTGCTATTGTAGGTATGGCGAATGTATCTCATACAGGAGCAATCGGATATTATACAGAGATGTGTGCAAAAGAAGGACTTGCAGCTATTACATTCTGCCAGTCAGATCCGATGGCAGTACCATACGGCGGAACAGAGCCTTATTATGGAACAAACCCGATTTCATTTGCTTGCCCGACAGCAGACGATCGTAATGTTGTATTTGATATGGCTACAACAGTTCAGGCTTGGGGAAAAATCCTGGACAAGAGATCACAGGGTGCTGAGATTCCTGCAGACTGGGCTGTAGATGAGGACGGAGCTCCTGTAACAGATCCACATAAAGTAAATGCTCTTGTACCGATTGCCGGTGCTAAGGGATATGGACTTATGATGATGGTAGACATCTTCTCAGGAGTACTTCTTGGAGTACCGTTTGGTAAACATGTAAGCTCCATGTATCATGACTGCTCTAAAGGACGTGAGCTTGGACAGACAATTATCGTTATCGATCCAGAGAGATTCTGCGGTGCTGAGCAGTTCAAGAAGAATATGTCTCAGACATGCGATGAGTTAAATGCTATGAGACCAGCTCCGGGATTTGACAAAGTATACTACCCAGGACAGAGAGCTCTTATGAGAAGAGACAAAGCTTATGCTGAAGGTGGAATCGAAGTCGTAGATGAGCTTGTTGATTATCTCAAGAGTGACGCAATTCACTTTGACAGATACGATCACAAAAACAGATTCGCTGACTAATTCATTTGTTTCGTGCAATTTCCAATGGACCAGGAAGTGGAGCATTCCTCTGCTTCCCAGGTCCCATCTCAAAAATAGATGATATCAAACTATAAAAACAATGAACTAGATAAGAAGGGAGAAATGACATGTTAAAGACAGTCGTAAAAAAAGGCAGTTACCAGGATTCAGTAGTTCTGATGCTTCTGACAAATGAGCTTTCTTCACTGGATGGAGTCAACAAGATTCAGGTTATGATGGCTACACCGGCGAACAAAGATATTTTTAAGGAGAGTGGACTTACAACAGATGAGTTAATTGACGCTACAGCAAATGATATGGTAGTTGTAGCTGATGTTAATGATGAAGCAGTACTTGATGCTGTAATGGACAAAGTTGAGGAGTTCTTAAAGAAACAGTCTACAGCAGCAGAAGGAAAGAAAGGTTCTGAAAGTGTAAAATCATGGGACGGGGCACTGAAGAAAATGTCCAATGCAAACCTGGCAGTTATCTCTATTCCGGGAGCTTATGCAGCATTAGAGGCTGACCGTGCACTGGATGAGGGACTGAGCGTATTCATGTTCAGTGACAATGTAACAATTGAGGATGAGAAAGCTCTGAAAGAGAAAGCTCATTCAAAAGGACTTGCAGTTATGGGCCCTGACTGTGGTACAGGAATCATTCAGGGAGTTCCGATCGCATTTACAAATAATGTAGCGAAAGGTTCTATCGGAATCATCGGAGCTTCAGGAACAGGTATCCAGGAGCTTACAACAATTATCGACAGACTTGGTGAGGGCGTTACAAATGCTATCGGTATCGGTGGACGTGACCTGAAGGCTGAGGTCGGTGGAATCACAATGATGGATATGATCGATGCAATGGAAGACGACGATACAGTGAAAGTACTTGTAATCGTTTCCAAACCGCCTGCAAAAGAAGTAAGAGATAAAATCTCTGCAAGACTTTCTAACTTCAGCAAACCAGTTGTTACTCTGTTCGTTGGAGAGAAGCCAGAGTATCATGAGGAGAACTTCTATCATGCATACACACTGGATGAGGCAGCTCGTCTTGCTGTAGGTCTTGTAAGAGGAACAAAGGTTCCGGAAGCTACTGTTGATGTAGATGAGTCTGAATTCTACAAAGCAGAAGACGGAAAGACGATCAAAGCTTACTACTCAGGTGGTACACTTGCAAATGAGGCAGCTATGCTGATCAAAGATGCAATGAACTGCAAAGTTCCACCAGAGGACGTTGAAGGATATATGCTCCAGTTAGATGGCAACGTAGTAGTTGACCTTGGAGATGATGCTTATACACAGGGTAAACCACATCCGATGATCGATCCTGCAAAACGTATTGAGTGTATGCAGGAAGCAGTAGATGATCCGTCTACAGGAGTTGTCCTTCTTGACATCATGCTTGGATATGGTTCACACGCAGATATGGCAGGATCATTGATCCCGACAATCAAAGAACTTCAGGCAAAAGCAGATGCAGCAGGAAGAAAAGTATTCTTCATCGCTACAGTATGTGGAACAAGAAGAGATTATCAGGGATATGATGAGGCAGTTAACAAATTAAAAGAGGCTGGAGTTATCGTATGTGAGAACAACAAGCTTGCATGTCAGACAGCTATCCACGCTATCGGAAGAGATTTCCAGGAGCCAGAGAAAGAGATTCGCGCAAAGGAGGTTGTTGCATGTGAGAAACATACACCAGCCGAGACATTAAAAGAGCTTCTTTCTGAGAAACCACGTATCATCAACATCGGACTGAAGAGCTTCGCAGAAGTTGTAGAAGAGTTTGGATGCGAAGTTGTACAGTATGACTGGGCTCCACCGGCAGGCGGAAATGTAAAACTTATTAAGACTCTGAACTTCTTAAGAAATTACGAAGGAATCGAAGAGAAGAACCGTGAAGTGATTGCTAAGGTTGTAGCCAGCCAGCCAGTATTAAAAGACAACGTTCGTGCAAAAGAAGTAATTCCAGAGTTTGCTGAAAATAATGGAAAAGTAATTCTTCATGCAGGTCCTCCGGTAGATTACAAGAATATGCCAGACCCGATGCAGGGATCTTGCGTAGGTGCTGTAATGTTCGAGGAGTGGGCAGAGACAGAAGAAGAAGCAAGAAAGATGCTTGAGAATGGAGAAATCAAATTCATCCCTTGCCACCACTGCAATGCAGTAGGACCTATGGGTGGAATCACATCTCCTAACATGGCAGTATTTGTAGTTGAGAACGAGACAGGAGCTAACAGAGCTTACTGTACAATGAACGAGGGTATTGGTAAAGTTCTTCGTTTCGGAGCTTATGATGAGGAAGTTGTTAACAGACTTCGTTGGATGAGAGATGTTCTTGGTCCAACACTTGGAAAAGCTCTTCGTTCTATGGAGAACGGACTTGCAATTAACCCACTGATCGCAAAAGCAATCGCAATGGGTGACGAGTTCCACCAGAGAAATATTGCAGCTTCTCTTGTATTTTTAAAAGAGATGGCTCCGCTTATTACAGAGATGAAAGACATCAGCGAGAAAGACCGCTATGATGTTATCAAATTCCTTGCTGATACAGATCAGTTCTTCCTGAACATCATGATGGCTACAGGTAAGGCTGTTATGGATGATGCACGTAAAGGAACAGACGGAACAATCGTTACAGCAATGTGCCGTAACGGATATGAGTTCGGTATCCGTATTGCTGGTATGGGTGACGAGTGGTTCACAGGTCCGGTTAATACACCACAGGGACTGTACTTTACAGGATATGATGCAGATGATGCTTGCCCGGATATGGGAGACAGTGCTATTACAGAGACATTTGGTGTCGGTGGTATGGCAATGATCGCAGCACCGGCTGTAACAAGATTCGTAGGTGCTGGCGGATACGAGGATGCTCTTCGTACAAGTAACGAGATGATGGAAATCGTTACAGACAGAAACCCGAACTTCACAGTTCCTACATGGAATTTCCAGGGAATTTGTCTTGGAATCGATGCAAGACTTGTAGTTGAGAAAGGTATCACACCAGTAATCAACACAGGTATTGCTAACAAAGTAGCAGGAAAAGGACAGATTGGAGCAGGTACAGTTCACCCGCCAATCGAGTGTTTCGAAAAAGCTATCGTAGCATACGCTAAGAAGCTTGGATTCGAGGCATAAGTCCGGAAGATAGGAGGCAGCCATGGAAAAGAAAAAAGTTGTCATTGCTCTTGGCGGAAATGCACTTGGTAAAGATGTAGAGGAGCAGAAAGAGGCAGTGGCTAAGACTGCAAAAGTAATTGTTGACCTTGCACAGCAGGGATTAGATATCATCGTAACACACGGAAATGGTCCACAGGTCGGAATGATCCAGAATGCTATGGACAATCTGGTTGTTATGCATGAGAATTATAAACAGGTTCCGCTTCCGACAAGCGTGGCAATGAGCCAGGGATATATCGGAATCGATCTTCAGAATGCAATTAAGTACGAGCTTTACAGCCGTAACATTGAAGGAAAAGTATCTACAATCCTTTCACAAGTAGAAGTAGATAAGAATGATCCGGCATTCGAAAATCCGACAAAACCAATCGGAAGGTTCCTTACTAAGGAAGAGGCGGAAGAAAATGAAGCAAATGGCGTGCGTTGTATGGAAGATGCAGGAAGAGGCTACCGTGTAGTTGTAGCTTCTCCGATGCCACATAGAATCCGTGAGCTTGAGACGATCAAGACACTGGTAAATGCAGGACACATCGTGATTACATGCGGTGGCGGTGGAATTCCGGTAATCAGTGAGAACGGAAAACTGGTCGGAGTCAACGCAGTTATTGACAAAGATAATGCGAGCAGCCTTCTGGCAGCTCAGCTTGGAGCAGACTATCTGGTTATCTTGACAGCCGTAGAAAAAGTTGCGATCAACTTTGGCAAAGAGAATCAGGAATGGCTCTCAGATCTGACTGTAGAACAGGCAAAAGAGTATATCGCCGAGGAACAGTTTGCAAAAGGTTCTATGCTTCCGAAGATTGAAGCAGCAATTCGTTTTGCTGAGTCAGGAGAAGGAAGAAGAACATTGATTACACTTCTTGACAAAGCGGCAGAAGGAATTGCCGGAAAGACAGGAACTGTGATCCATCAATAATAGTTATATCAGATGTGGGAGTTATCCCACATCTGTAAGTAATGAGAAGAAAATAGGAGATGGAACAAGATGAATATACCAGTAAATCTATTTATGTGGATTATGGCGTTCCTTCCAATTGCGGCACTTCTGATCTTAATGATCAAGTGTGGCTGGGGAGCGACCGAGGCGGCACCGGTAGGATTACTGATAACGGTAGTTACTGGAGTTGCTTTTTATAAAGCAGACATTACGCTTCTTGCTTCCGAAAGTGCGAAAGGTGTGTGGAATGCACTGATCATATTGATCATTGTATGGACTGCAATTCTGATGTATCAGGTTGGAGATGAGGCAAAAGCATTTTTGGTAATCCGTAATGGTATGCGTAAACTTTTGCCAAATGAATTGCTTCTTGTACTTGCAATGGGCTGGATTTTTGAGAGTTTCCTTCAGGGAATCACAGGATTCGGCGTACCTGTTGCAGTAGGAGCACCTCTTTTGATCGGTATTGGTGTGAAACCGCTGTGGGCAGTTATTATCCCTCTTATCGGTCAGGCGTGGGGAAATACATTCGGTACACTTGGAGCTGCGTGGGATTCTCTGGCTATGTCAGCCGGACTTGCTGTAGGAAGCAGTGAGTATCTTACAACAGCTATGTGGACAGCATTTTTCTTATTTATCTGGACAGCAATCGGTGGTTTTGCCACATGCTGGTTCTACGGTAAAGGAAAAGCACTGAAAAAAGGATTTGTAGCCGTAGCAATTATGGCAGTCATTCAGGGAGGCGGAGAACTTCTGCTGACACAAGTAAGCACAACATTGGCTTGTTTCATCCCTGCAGTTATTTCATTGGTAGTCATTCTTCTTCTTGGAAGAACAAAAATGTATAAGGACGAGTGGTGCATTGAGGACAGCCCGATCATGAATCGTGATTTTGCTGCAGCCGATGGAGAAGAAGAAATTCCGGATATGACACTTGTTCAGGCATTTGTACCATATTTTGCGTTATCTATTATCACACTGGTGGTATTACTTGTAAAACCATTAAATACAGTGCTTGGACAGTTTAAATTTGGATTTGCTTTTCCAGAGACATCTACGGGTTATGGTTATGTAAATAAAGCAGTAGATTGCTTTTCACCATTAGCTCCATTTACTCATGCAAGTATGTTCTTGTTTGTATCAGCGATCATTGGTCTTGTTTATTACAAAAAGCATGGCTGGATCGGTGAAGGTGGTACGAAGAGAGTGTTTGTGAAATCTGTATCTATGACAATGCCGTCTGGTATTGCCGTAATCGGACTTGTTATTATGTCAAAGATTATGGATGGTACAGGACAGACAGTCGTGCTTGCAAACGGAATCGCGAATGTGCTGGGAAAAGTTTACATTATCTTTGCACCATTTGTAGGGCTTCTTGGAACATTTATGACAGGAAGTAACATGAGTTCCAATATTTTATTTGGAAGTTTCCAGATGACAACCGCAAAGCTTCTTGGGGCTAATACAGCTGCAATTCTTGGAGCGCAGTCAGCCGGTGGTGCCATCGGAGCTGCAATCAGCCCGAGCAAGATTATTCTTGGTACGACAACAGCAAGTATCCTCGGAAGCGAAGGCGAAGTTATGAAAAAGCTTATGGCGATTACAATACCGGCTACAATCTTGATAGGAGCAGTATTGTTTGTTATGACAGCTTTATAAGAAAGTCTTGAATCTGGAAAAAGGAGTGCTGACAATGGAGAAGAATAGCTTTTTTAAAACTAAAGAAGGTGGACTGACATTAGCATTTATCGTAATTATGATTGCATTTGCTATTATGCTTTTCGGTTTATATACCGGGACAACCGCAGCCTGTGCAGTTGGATTTGTGATCGTGATGGCAGCTATGTTTTATTCACCGGTGAAAGTGTTTATCTTAACACCAAAACATAAGTAATTATTGTAACCAGAAAGGAAAAAAAGACTATGGGAACAGTAGCAATTGAAGAAGTAACAGGAAGAATTGCTGAAAACTTAGAGTATTTAAAACGTTTTACAGCAACACCAGGAGATGGATGTACAAGACTTCCATTTACAAAAGAGGCTAGAGATGCCGTAAATTACCTGAGAGAGGTTATGACAGAGGCTGGTCTTGAAGTACATGAGGATGAGGCCGGAAATATAATCGGTATCTTAAAAGGAGAGAATCCAGATCTTCCATGTGTTATGATGGGATCTCACTATGATTCAGTAGTAAACGGTGGAGACTTTGATGGAATCGCTGGAGTTGTATGTGCAATCGAAGCTGCAAGACAGTTAAAAGATGAAGGATTTACACCAAAGAGAAACTTTGCAATCGTTGGTTTCTGCGATGAAGAGGGTATGCGTTTCGGAACAGGATATTTTGGATCCGGATCTATGCTTGGACACAGAGATGTCGAGTATTGCAAACATTACAAAGATACAGACGGAATTTCTATCTATGATGCCATGAAGGGATATGGACTTGATCCAGAGAAGATTGAAGATGCAAAATGGCCGGAAGGTTCTATCGGAAAATTCCTTGAGCTTCATATTGAGCAGGGACCGGTTCTGGATGCAAAGAATATTGAGATCGGTCTTGTAGATTGTATCGTTGGAATCCAGAGATATATGGTAACAGTAAACGGAAGAGCTGACCATGCCGGAACAACTCCAATGGACATGCGTCTTGATGCTGTTGATGCAGCAACAAAGGTTATTTCTAAAATCCCAGATTGGGCAAGAGAGAAAGCTGACGGAACAGTTGCAACAATCGGATACATTAACACGATACCTGGTGGAATGAACATTGTAGCTGAAAAATGTGAATTTACAGTTGACATTCGTTCTAAGAGCAACGACAATATTAATGATATCGCAAACAGAATTCGTGCAGCATTAGACCGTGAAGTGAAGGCTATGGGTGGATCCTATGACATCGATACAAAGCTTGTGATCGAGCCAGTTATGCTGGATGAAGGTATGCTTGACATCATGGAAGAAGACTGCAAAGCAAGAGGATATTCTTATATGAGACTTCCTAGTGGAGCAGGACATGATGCACTTGAGATCGGTCAGGTACTTCCGACAGTTATGATTTTCGTTCCAAGTAAAGACGGAAGAAGTCACTGCCCGGTAGAGTTTACAAAGTATAGTGAATTTGCAAAAGCTTCTGTTGTTATGACAGGTCTTGCTAAAAAGCTTCTTGCTGAGTAATCCGAAAAAATAATTATTTATGAATGGTGATTCGAAAGGTCGGAGGAAGAGATATCCTGCGGCCTTTCGAGAAAGAAACGGGGAAAAAGATATGGGCGAATTAAATCCGATGTACAAAAGAGAAAACTTACGATTGTTAAGAAGAGCTTTAAGGCTGACTCAAAAAGAATTCATTGACAGATTCCTGTCGGATGAAGAAGGAAAGCCAACTATGAGCATCGCGACATTGTCTAACCTAGAGGCAAAAGACGGTCCCAGAATGAATGATGTCATTATCAGTGTTTCAGAACAGGTTGGAATTGATTCTATGCATTTTTCTATGCCATCAGAAGAATTTGCCGAGAAGATACATATTCTGTTACCGGATGATGTAAGCCCGGAAGCGCTTGGAAAGCTTCAGTCTAAAAAAGGCAGCATTAATCAACTTTTGAATCGCCTGACTATGTATTTTGCAGAGCAGATGTTTGATAAGAGTCTGAAAAAAGGGGATAAGATAGAGTCAGATCGTGTACTTGCGGCAAAACTTGGAGTTGGACGTTCGGCCGTACGTGAGGCATTGAAAGTTCTGGATGTGCTTGGCATGATTGATATCCGGCCGGGGCAGGGAACTTATATTAGTGGAAATGAAGCAAATTTTTTCGTCATTCCACTTTCCTGGTCTTTATTTATGAATGGCAATCAGACAGAGTCTATTTTGGAAGTGAGAGATCTTCTGGAAGTGAAAGCCGCTTATCTGGCAGCTGACTGCGTAGATGATCGCGCTCTGAATCGTCTGTATGATGTATCACATAAAATCCATCAGGCATATGTAGAACAGAATTATAAGAAGTTTCTGGATGCAGATTTGGAGTTCCACAGCAGTATTGCAGAGTGTTCCGGGAATACTGTAATTTACAGTATGCTTCAGACAATCAGTAATCTGATGCGTCATGTCAGTGAGACGGGAATGATTGACGGACGGCAGCTTCAGGAAATTTATGAAGAGCATCAGAGAATTTATGGTCTTATACTCGCAAAAGACGGAGAGGGTGCTGCAGAAGCTATGGAAGAGCACATGAAGAGATCAAAAGCCCGTTATAATTACAGATAAGATTACATAAAACTGTTTATATAGTCATTAACATGTTGAAAAAGAAATAAAAAAGTTTCGAATATAATATCGAAAAGGGACTCCCCTGCAAATTTACAGAATGATGAAGTGGTATTTGATTTGTACCGTACCTCACAGTATTGCCTCGAATTTCCTGTAAATTTGCAGAGGAGTTCTTGTAATTTTGAAAAGAATAAGATATAATATTGCGGATTGTGTTACTAAGAATAGAACATAATAAGTAACTAGATAATAGAATTAGAGGTGATAATATGGGAATGATAATAGATGTACTTGCAGATGCGTTGGCAGATTGTTTAAAGATGCTTCCATTTCTTTTTACAGCATTTTTATTAATTGAAGGATTGGAGCATTATTCGACAAAATTGACAAGAAAGGCACTGGAAGATGTAGATAAAGCAGGTCCGGTTGTGGGGGCACTCGTGGGCTGTGTACCACAATGCGGATTTTCAGTCATGGCTTCTAACCTCTACGCAGGAGGGATTATATCGGTAGGAACATTGCTTTCTGTATTTCTTGCAACATCAGATGAAGCAGTATTGATCTTGCTTGGCAATCCGGATCAGGGAAAGACAGTTCTGACACTCCTTGCGGTAAAAGTTGTGATTGCGGTCGTAGCAGGATACATCATTGATCTTTCCCTGCAGAAACAAATTGCAACTTCAAAAGAGTGTGGAAATCTCTGTGATCACTGTGGATGTCATGATCACCACGCCGGACTTTTAAAACCAGCACTTCGCCATACAATTAAGATATTTCTCTATCTTTTTGTATTTACAGCAATTTTGAATTTTATTATAGAAGTAATTGGGATTCAGACATTATCTGAATATCTTCTGGCAGATAGTATTTTCCAGCCAGTGATTGCAGCACTTATTGGATTGATACCTAACTGTGCGGCTTCTGTTGTGATCACGCAGCTTTATATCAGCGGTGCAATTTCATTCGCATCTGCCATTTCCGGTCTCTGTACCGGAGCAGGAATTGGATTGGTTGTACTTTTTAAGGTCAATCGGGATAAACGTGAGAACATAAAGATTGTACTCACTTTATATGCACTTTCAGTGATTGCAGGAATGGTTTTACAGATCTTCGGATTTTAAGTTGTCAAATTGTGAAAAATGCTGTCGATAAGCGACACGAATTGACAAAAAGTTAACATATTCGAAATTGATTTTCTATTTTGATGTGCTATAATAAATATGTTCACACTTGAGATATACCTTTTTGTGAGGAGGATTTATTATGGTAACAAAAAAAGGGACACCTGTAAAAAAGACAAAAGATGTAAAAATAGCTGCAAATGTTATGGCTGATTCGATAAAGACAGAAGAGAAAGCAAAGGCAGAAGTTAAGACCGAGATAAAGCCACAGACAAAAGAGAAAGTAGAGGCAGAAGCTAAGACCGAGATAAAGCCACATACAAAAGAGAAAGTAGAAGCTAAAGTTGAGAAGGCTGCTGCAGATACAGTAGAAAAGATTACGAGAAAAGCAGTGAAAGGTGCAGGTGCGGCAAAGACTGTAGCAAAAGCTGTAACAAAGACTGCGACAAAGACTGTAAAGAAAGCTGCTAAGAAAGACATTATAATAAAAGCATTTGTTGAGTATTATGGTAAGCAGGTAGAAGAGAAAGACATCATTGCCCGTGTGAAAAAAGCATGGACGAGATCTGGTAAAAAAGTCGGAGACATTAAAGAGATGGATCTTTACATAAAACCGGAAGAGAATGCGGTCTACTATGTGATCAATGGAACAGAAACAGGAGCTGTAGAATTCGAGTAGGAAGATAAAAAGAAACAGATAGTAAAAGCTGGCTTTTACTATCTGTTTCTTTTTGTTATGTATAGCGGTCATGCCACTGTTACGTGCTGAGTGGTGGGAAGCACACCAGCCACTTGTGGTGTTTATGTGGATCATATTACTTGTAGTGCCATTTGCAATCGTTTATGGTGCAGGCGATACGTTTGAAACAGTATTGGAATGTATCGTGAATGATTATCTGACATTTATTGTTCTGTTATTTGGATTATTCTGTGTATCTGGTAACATTACAGTTGGAGGAGATTTTGCAGGATCACCGAGAGTAAATGCATGTCTGCTGGCATTGGGTACACTGCTTTCCAGCTGTATTGGAACAACGGGAGCCAGTATGCTCATGGTTCGTCCGGTCATTAAGATGAATTCATGGAGAAAAAGAAAAAGACATATTTATGGGTGGCTGTCTTACGCCAATCGGAGATCCGCCGCTTCTAATGGGATTTATGCGTGGAGTACCATTTTTCTGGAGCATGCATTTATTGCCAATATTGACTTCAGCCGGCACTGATGCTGTTAAAATCTGTTGGACCAAACCTTGGAATTAGCGAGCCGTACCAGATGTTTTGGGCAACAGGAGCGCTGTCCAGCTTCCTTGACAATACACCGACCTATCTTGTATTCCTGACAACTGCGGGAACACTTGGATTAACAGGAGGTATTACAACGGCTCTTGGACAGATTCCGGTGAATCTTCTAGAGGCTATTTCCTGTGGAGCTGTATTTATGGTCGCTTGCATTCTTAGTTCCGGTATTTATACTGGATATGCTTGTGTTCTTTTTGTAGGAGGTTACGGATATGGCAAATAATAAAGATATGTATATAGAACTTGCGAATCGGATCTATGATCTGGATGGTGAAGTATATAAATGTGTAGGATCTTCCCTTGGAAGAACATTTACAGGAAGCAGAGAGAATACGATCCGTGCACTTAGTATGTTGATGTATACGGAGCCTGACGGACATCTCTTGCGAAGTGAGCTGGCGCTGATCAGTAACATGGCTCGTACGATTAAGAATAAAGAAGATAAGAGCCGTATGATGACAGAATATAATGAGATTCTGAAAGCAATGGAGCAGCTTCCGGATATGTCTGAAACGGATATTGTCAATGCAGAAAGAATGGCTCTGAATCCGGCTGCACACTGGGATGAAGTGGACGAAAATGCGCATCTCGTTATCTGTATCAGCCGTACACAGGGAAGTGCGGGAAATGATATTGGATTTGAGCTGGCAGATAAGCTGCATATCAATTATTATGATTCAGAGATTTTTGAGCAGGTACTAAAACGTCAGGAAGAAGAAAAATTTCATATTAAAGAGAAAGAGTGCTTTAAAGAGTTTGATAAATATGGAAAAAGACGAGAAACATTGAAATCAAAGCTGCGGAATATGTATCGTTATCATGGACTTAACAGAGAAGATGCCATCTTCTTTCATATGAGCGATCTGGGGGAACTCCTGAGAATTATGACCTGTGCATTAATAGTGCTAACTACGGAATCAAAGAGACGATAGAAATCATTGAACGTCTGATCATCAACAGGAAGAAAGCATAAGGGGTACAAGAAAGAGACTTTACGTGTGTTTCAGATACTGATATAATAAAGACGAATGAGACGGGAGAAAATAATTAATACGTAAAGGAGATAATAGAATGAATGAGACAACATTGGTGAAAGGCATAAGTGCGATAGGATCCATGGATGGACCGACTTCAGTGTTCCTTGCCGGAAAGCTAAGCGTGGGAGTGTTTGCGACTGTGATAGCAATCGGTATTTTAATTGGATTTTTCGGCTTGAAGCTGGTGAAAGTGGTTGCGGCATTCCTGGGATTTCTGATTGGAGCTGGAGTGGGAGCTGGAATCTGTGCATTAGCGGGAATTGAAGGTATTGCATCCGTAGCAGTTATATTAGTCTGCGCGATATTGCTGGCAGTAGTGTCTTTTCTTGTATACAGGCTGGGTGTATTTGTGATGATATTCATCTGCTCTATGGGAGTGCTGGCAGCAGTGATACCGGCACAAAGTTCAGTCATTACTATTGTGGAACTGGCAGTGGCACTTGTGCTTGCGATTCTTGCTGCAATATTTGCAGAGCCGATGATCATTGTAATTACCGGTATAGCAGGTGGATTTCTTGCAGGTCCGGCGATTCTCGACCTTGCTGGAATTACAGATCCGTCATGGTTAAAATATGCAGCAGGTGCGGTTCTTGCATTTGTAGGACTTATGATTCAGTTCATGATGCAGTCAAGTAAGATTGGAAAGAAAGAGAGAATCAAATCTGAACATATCAAGGAACAGGTCTCTATGGAGAATGAAGTAGAGAAAGCCCGAATGATTCTGGATGAGGACGAAGCGAAGCCAGAAGAAGCAGAAGAGCCGGAAGGATATCTGGATGAGGAAGAGGCAGAAGAGCCGGAAGGATATCTGGATGAAGATGAGGATTTTTCAGATGATGAGTCAGAGGATATCGAGATCAGGGATTTGGATTTAGACGATATTCCATCTGACGAGGAGAGCGAGGAATAGGCTTATGAAACTGGACATGCATTGTCATGTAAAGGAAGGGTCCATTGACAGCAAGGTGAGCCTGGACGAGTACATTACACTTTTAAAAGAACGTGGATTTGACGGAATGCTGATTACAGATCATGATACGTATAAAGGATACCGACACTGGAAATACCAGATGAAGGGAAAAGTACATGATGATTTTGTAGTCTTAAAAGGAATTGAGTATGATACTTGTGACGGGGGACATATTTTATGTATTATGCCAGAAGGCGTGAAGATGAGACTTTTGGAACTCCGAGGTCTTCCGGTTGCAGTATTGATTGATTTTGTGCATAAGCACGGAGGAATTCTGGGGCCGGCACATCCATGCGGGGGCAAATATTTAAGCTTTACGAACACAAAGCGTTATTACAAATCACCAGAGTTATTTAAGCGGTTTGACTTTATTGAAGCATTTAATGCATGTGAATCAGCAGAGTCTAATGCGAGAGCCCTTAAGCTTGCACAGAAGTATAAGAAACCGGGAATCGGTGGCAGTGACGCACACCGACCTAATTGTGTAGGTATGGGGTATACCATTCTGCCAGAGCGAGTGACATGTGAGACAGAGCTGATCGCACTGATCAGGTCAAAATCTGCAGTGATTGAGACAGGTGGCAGTCTGTATGGAAAGACGACAAAAGACAAGATGGGAAAGGCGGATAAGATTCTGACATATTCTTTCTGGTTTTATAATAAGGCTGGTACAATCATGCGTAAGAGAAAACGTATGCTGAATGGAAAGATTGAGAATCCTGTCGATCCGATCGATCCGATTGAGTTGAAATATATGTAATAAATAAAAAAGAAGTATTCTGATAAATGAGATTTTACTCAAAGTCAGAATACTTCTTTTTTAGTGCGCCCTTATAAGAGCTTAGAACAAACTTGCGATATGATAAACTACAAAACTTATGATCCAGGCAGTACACAGCTGATAGAGCAGGATAAAACCAGTGGATTTCCAGCTTTGCAACTCACGATGAATCGTTGCAATGGTTGCTGTGCATGGTACATATAACAGACAAAATGTCATAAGTGCATAAGCATTTGCCGGGCCAAAACCAATGGCACCAAGAGAAGCCGCCATTGCGGTCATTCCGTGGGCAGTCGTAATATTTTGAATTCCGAAGAGTACGCTGCAGCTGGAGACAACAACTTCTTTTGCGGCAATACCAGCGATCAAAGCTACAATAATCTGCCAATATCCGAGTCCGACCGGTTGAAAGACCGGTACGATCAGGCGTCCAATGACAGAACCAAAGCTTTCAGAAATATCTGTTACATATCCATGAGGACCAAAGTTTAAGATTGCCCACATTAAGATGGATGCGATAAATATAACAGTTCCGGCTTTGGTAAGATAATCTTTTATCTTCTGCCATACATAAATCGCAATCGTATGGGCACTTGGAGTTTTATATTCCGGCAATTCGATCAACAGGGCATGTGTCGCTTTGCTTCCGTCGATTTTGGACAGGATAAATGCTGTTGTAATTGCGATAATGATGCCGAGCAGATACATGGAATAGCAGACGATCATGGCATATTTTCCAAAGAACATAGAGGAAAATAAGACATAGATCGGAAGTCTTGCACTGCACGACATAAATGGTGTGATCAGGATAGTCTTAAAACGGTCTCTTTTATTTTCAAGTGCCCGGGAAGCCATGACTGCAGGTACGGTACAGCCGAATCCGAGCAACAATGGAAGAAATGCTCTTCCGGATAATCCGAGACTGCTCATAATATCGTCCATGACAAATGCGACTCGTGACATGTATCCACTGTCTTCCAAAAGCGCAAGAGCCAGGAAGAGAATGAAAATGTTTGGTAGAAATGTCAGAATTCCGCCAACTCCTGAAATGATGCCGTCTACGATCAACGAAGTCAACATCGGACTTGTGTGGACAGCAGCAAGACCATTTGATACGAGATTTGAGAATACTTCAAGAGCAATCTCAAAATATCCTTTCAGCCAGTCTCCTACAGTAAAGGTGAGGAAGAATACAAATGCCATGATCAGAAGGAAAATCGGAAGACCAAGCCATTTTCCGGTCAGGTACTTATCAATTCTTTCTGTAGAGGCTGCCTTTTGGGCTTTATTGACAAGTACTTCATCAATAATTTCTTCAATAAAGTCATATTTTTGATTAATAATATCCTTTTCATAGCTTCTGTCTACAATTTGTTCCATTCCGGAAAGTGGATATTGATCCAGAATATTTTTATCCATTTCCAGATATTTGATGGCGTGCCAACGCATATTATCCATTTCCGGATAAGTTGCGGTGATCAAAGTAATCAGTGCGTCGATTTTATCTTCTATAAGGTCGGAATAGACCATGGCATATTCTGAGTGATGATTATGCCGGTGTTCAGAATGCATTCCTTTGTGATGATGAATAAAAGGTCCCTGGCTGGCATATTCACTGTGATGGGAAACGGCATGCAGCAGAATGGAAAGTCCTGTCTTTTTTCGTGCTGATACAGGGATTGCTGGAATTCCAAGCATTTCCGGGAGGCGGTGCAAGTCAATTTCCATGCCGCGGCTCTCTACAATATCCATCATGTTCAGAGCCAGTACAACGGGTTTCCCAAGTTCGATCAGTTGAAGGGCCAGATAGAGATTACGTTCCAGACTGGAAGCGTCAATGACATCTACAATGACATCAACTTCATCACTCATGATACATTCTCGAGATACAGTCTCTTCCATTGTATAAGAAGTCAGACTGTAGATTCCCGGAAGGTCAATGAGACGGAACTTCTGATCTTCATAGGTCGTGAAGCCTTCTTTCTTTTCCACTGTGACACCGGGCCAGTTAGCTACCTTTAGATTTGCACCGGTGTAAGCGTTAAAGAGGGTTGTCTTGCCGCAATTTGGATTACCGATGAAGCCTACATTAATGATTTTTTCCATTATTCCGTGACCTCCTTCACTTCGATGTGGTCTGCGATTCTTTTGCCAAGTGCAAATCGTGTGCCACGAAATCTGGCGGTAAGAGCACCTTTTTTATTGTTGTTCAATATTGTGATTTTGGCGCCTTCTGTCAATCCAAGCGCTTCTAGACGTCTCTCAAGAAGAAGCTCAATGTTGATAGAAAGAACCTGATAAGTTTTGTTATTTTTGCCTTGCTTTAAAGTCATCTTTTGTCCTTTTTAAATTGTAAATGAGAATTATTTATCGGTTACTCCACTAACTATATCATCAATTGACGAAAACTTCAATGTGAAGTATACTGGATTTCATAAACATAAAAGGGGGATTTTATGCAGATTTATTACTTGATGTTATACTTTTTTGTGTATGGTTTTCTGGGCTGGTGCACAGAAGTTGCATATGCGACAACAAAGCAGAGAAAGTTCGTGAACAGAGGTTTCCTGAATGGTCCGATCTGTCCGATTTATGGAGTCGGTGTGACGGTAGTCGTCTATTTCCTGACACCGTATAAGGACAATTTGATTTTGTTGTATGCGTTGTCCACAGTGTTGGTGACAGTTCTGGAAGGGCTTACCGGATATCTGATGGATAAGATTTTTCATCATAAATGGTGGGATTATACAAATCAGCCGCTGAATATCGGTGGATATGTTTGCCTGATATTTTCCCTTGTGTGGGGAGTGGCATGTGTACTGATCGTCCGTGTGATTCATCCGGTCATTCATAAAATATTGACATTTATTCCACATACATTAGGGCTTGTAATGCTCGCAGTACTGGAAATCTGTATTTTTGTTGATCTGTATGTGACTGCGGCCGGAATCCTGAAACTGAATCATCAGTTGGAAGCTATGGCGAAGATTGCCGCAGAGCTGCATGAGATTTCGGATAAGCTTGGTGAAAATATCCATGAAGGTATGATGGATACGATGGAGGCAACAGAAGAAAGACGCAAGAAACTGGAAGCAGCAACAGCAGAGAGCCGCAAGAAGCTAGAAGCTGCGACAGAAGAAGGCCGCAGGAAACTGGAAAATGTTACAGAAGAAAGCCGTCGTAAACTGGAAAGTGCGACAGAGGAAGGCCGCAGGAAACTGGAAGCTGCAACGGAAGGCAGCCGCCGTAAGCTTAGTGAGGGGCGTACAAGGATTGGCGGAACCGCAGATGAAGCAAGGCAGCAGCTTCAGGCAAGAAGTGAAGAGCTTCGTAAGAAGTATGAAGAGTTGTCAGGTCAGGGCGGAGCCGTGTCCGGACGTCTGATGAAGGCATTCCCACGTATGGAATCCAGACAGTATGAGGAGACATTTAACGAGTTACGTGAGAAACTGAGATTGAAAGAAAAGATGAAGAGAAAAAAATAGTAGTACAAGGAGATTTTTTTAAGAATCTTCTGAGTATTCTTGATGAGATGGGGATGTCAGAAGAAGATGTACAGAAGGTAAATGTATCTTTGACAGATATGAAGAATTTTGATGCAATGAATGTAGTGTATGAACAACAGTTTTCAGCACCATATCCAACTAGGACAACAGTTGGTGTGACAGGACTTTGCGGAGATGCATTGATAGAAATTGAGTTGATAGCGAAGAAATAATCAGGTTGAGGAAGAACAGGTCGATGGATCTGTTCTTTTTTTCGTTAGTGGCGAGTCAAAGTCCGAGTAGTCTTCCGACCTTGGTAATTGTAAGCAATCTCAGAAGGTATCTTTTGGCTCTTTTTATGATTGTGTTGTGATAAGTTTAAAACTGGCTTGCTGTAAAATGTAAATACTGGCTATTTAATAAATACCAGTTTGCAGTATGATATGTATCATAGTTACGTAACACAGAGAAAAAATATTAGGAAAATAAGAAAAAAATCGGATGAAGAGAAAGGTGAAGAATTATGGCAGAGAATAGATATGAATTAAACAAGCAGTTAGCACAGATGTTAAAAGGCGGCGTTATCATGGACGTAACAACA